>Ga0163149_10000010_pt1 | contig 283091 bp, 261 predicted proteins | sample OliLakLV19MP5G1_FD_148604 | JGI IMG/M metagenome (GOLD analysis project Ga0163149, IMG submission 148604) | Freshwater microbial mat bacterial communities from Lake Vanda, McMurdo Dry Valleys, Antarctica - Oligotrophic Lake LV.19.MP5.G1 | ecosystem: Environmental > Aquatic > Freshwater > Lake...
TAAGTATAAATATTAGAAAAAATGAATGTTTGATTCTGGAATGATTTCGTTTTCCCCATTGCGATAAAAGAACAGCCAAAATCCCGATGATAAAAAAACGATCAGAAACATAAGCCATAACAAAAACCACGAAGATTAAAACTTTGAATAAGAAATTAAGATTTTTTTTATTTAAGAATAGAAATAAAAAAATACTTAAGTAGATAACGGATGTATGGTGTCCATTTAGCAATAGGTAAACGATAGGTTCAATTTTTTTAGAAAATAAATTTGCTATCAGTAGTGATAAAGTTTGTCCTGTGATAAAAATAAGTAAAATTTTATACGCATTGCACTTACCTTTGCTATGATAAAAATGATAAAAAACAAAGAGAATGATGGAAATATTGACAAGGCCGAAGCATAAGAGTATCCATTCATCACCTAAAAAGAGAGATAAAATATAAATGATGCAGGCATCAGGAAAAAAATAAGGAGAAGGCGGGTAATACCAGCTATGGATTGAGACTCCATTTTTAAGATCTTTTATCAGGAGAGGAAGGTATAGATTGTCTGCATGGTGAAGGTTTTGGTAGGCGTCCCCCAACATAAAAAATATAAGTAAAAGGAAAAAAGCTAAAAATGGTAGGAGGCGAAGGAAGGGATTTCCCATTTATGACCTAAGAAACTTTTCTTTAAAAAGTATCTAGTCTTTAAATAGAAAGTAAAAAAGATGAGACTATGAAGGATTTCCAATTTTATGCTGTGAATTTTTTCGGAGGTGAGGACACACAAATTCCTGCAAAATTATACCATGAAGTTTTTTCTTGGGAAATACAAGGATTGTCCATCGGACACTCTGAACTCATGATCAATGAATCTTTACGTTTGATTTTTTCAAAACGATCTGAAAAATGTCCGGTAACACCAGGAACATTAACTCTTGTTACGGATCGTTTTTGGTTAGATGAAATTGAGCAATTTGTGCTAGAACAAAGTATTGATAAAAATCAAAAATATAAATCCTATATAGATCCATGGAAAAATCGAATTTGGCTGTATTCAAAACCCTCACTTTCCAATCTGTCCATAATCGATATAGATTGAGACAGGGTAGTTAATTGACCACATTGACAAAACCATTTAATGTTTTTTTAAGTATTTTCCTTTTATTCATTAGTTTCTTTTCGCTTTTTTCGGAAGAGGCAAATCCAGGATCAACTATTCTTGATAACAAAGGTAAGTGGACGTTTCAATGGGGATACAATAGAAGTTCATACACCCAAAGCGATATAAATTTTCGTGGACCAGGATACAATTATACTTTAAAAGCAGTCGATGCCAAAGACAAACCGGAATCTTTCAAAGCAGAAGTTTACCTAAATCCAGCAAAATTTGAAATACCGCAATACAACTTTAAGGCGGCATATTTTTTTACAGATCATTTTTTTCTATCCTTTGGGCAAGATCATATGAAGTATGTGGTCACTCCCGGACAAAGTGTCAAATATTCAGGTTACATTGATCCACTCGTGATTTCAAAAAACCAATTGGACCCATCTGTAGAATCCTTAGTTTTTATTTATTTATTTCCTGATCATGTGGCAAGTATGGCTGGCTATCACGGTGGTGAACAAACGATATCTCTGACTCCTGATATTTTAAAATATGAACATACTGATGGTTTAAATTTTCTTTTTGTTGATGTCGGTATGAAAAATCCGATTTGGACTGCAGCTGATGGACAAAGTGGGATTAGTTTTTTATCTTCGGTAGGTGCGGGTGCCGTTGTTTGCCGCAGTGATGTTCGCGTGATGGGCAAAGGCCAAAACAATAACTTTCATTTATCTGGATACGGCGTATCTGGTTATGTTGCCACCAGATACGAATTTACACGGACTTACTTTTTGGAGTTAGGAGCCAAAGGAGGATACATTGACTTACCAGATATTTTAACAAGTGGAGGTTCAAATCGTGCATCACAAAACTTTGGATTTTTGGAACTAATATTTTCTGGTGGTATTGCGATTTAGTTTCCTTTTGAAACTTCTAATAAATATTCTCCGAATTGGTCAGGTCTATCTGTGATGATACCTTTGACTCCAAGGGAAATCAGTCGTTTCCAATCCTCTCTTTTGTTGACCGTATAAGGCAAAACCATATAATCTTTATCTCGCATATGATTCATAAAAGTTTTGGAAACAGATTCGTGGTTCGGTAAAATCAAATCTGGTTCGGAAAACTTCCATTCCTTTTCGTCCCAACTAACATCGAGAAGCTGGCCTCTGAGTAGATCTGGATCTTCGAGTTTCACTTTTTCCAAAAGATACTCATCAAAAGAACTTATAAAAATTCGATTTTGTATGGATAGGGAATGAACAAGAGATACAAGAGCCTTTGCAAGTTTAGAACGATGTTTTTCATTTCCTTGTGATTTGACTTCTATATCAAAAATCGCATCCTTTGGGAGTTCTGTTAATACTTCTTTCAATGTGGGAATTTTTATTCCTGCAAATTCCTTATTAAAAAAAGAACCCGCATCCAAACTTTGAATTTGGGAGAGGGGTAGTTCAGAAACTAGACCTAGGCCATTTGTAGTGCGATTGACTGAGTCATCATGAATCACAACAAGTTCACCCGTGCCGCAATTCATTGTGTCTAGTTCAAAGAACTTGGTGAATTCATAGGCTTTTTGGAAGGAAATAAGGGTATTTTCCGGCGCAAGTCCTCTTGTCCCTCGGTGCCCTATATTTGTGGTTCCAGGACCGAATAATTGTTGGAGTTCTTTTTTTCTGGGAATGTGCAATTTTTTTAACCTGCTTGGATAGAAGACTCAAAACCTGGTTCTTCCATCGCGACTTTCATCATCTCTTTTTTTGTTTTTTCGCCGAGATAACTATCTATATAAATATGTAAGGCATATAAAACTGGTGTGATAAGAATTGCCACTGCCATTTTATAAAGAAAGTTTGTGTTGGATATTTCAACCATCGAACTTAAATTATGTGAACTCCACAAGACAATAAAGATAACGACATAGGAATCTATCAATTGGGAAACAATGGTGGATCCAGTGGCTCTTAACCAAATGTGTTTTCCTTGTGTTTTTTTTCTCAGAAAATGAAAGACATGTATGTCAATAAATTGGCCAATTACATAGGCAATGATAGAACCAACTATGACTCTGCCTGAGTTTGCAAAGACAGTTCTGAAAGAATGATCATCTATGGGTGAGTTCGCACCTGCGGGAATTTGTATATCAATCAGGATAAGCACATAAGCAAGCCCAATCATGATCATACCAAGAAGTGTGGTAGCTCTTACTACTTTGCGACCATAATATTCGTTTAACAAATCTGTGATGAGAAATGTGATAGGAAAAGGAATTACTCCCATGGTCATGGTAAATCCAAAGGCAGAAAATAATTTACTACCTGTCAGTTCTGCCATTAAGAGAAACGTAAGAAACAAACTAAGTAATACCGAATAAAGAACGACTGGTTTTTGGCTGAGTGGATTCATATTATTGCATACCTTTGTCTCATAAAATTTAAGCTAGGAGAGAATCTTCACTTAAAAATCATGGATACACAAAGACTAAGAAATCATTTAGATTTTCTTCTCTACTCTTTTTTTTAAATACACGATAGAATATATAAGAACAAATTTATGTCCGAAATAAAACCCGATCCAAATTCAAATCCAGAACCGAAACGACACTTGTCTGCCGGTACTAAGTATACATTTCTTTTCGCCTCTTGGGTGTTTCTCTCTGCATTTTCCTTTTATCTTGGTATGAACTTAATGGGAAAAGAGGGGGAATCCGTTTCTCTAAAAAATATCAGTGCCACTGCTGAAGGGACAGTTGATGTCATTTCTTCTGAATCTGCAGAATCTACTTTGACTGAATCTGAAAAAAAAGTTGAGGGAATGGATGGCGAAAAATTAGAAGAAACGAAAACAGTTCTCGAAGAATCTGAAGTTCCAAACGACTTTGTCGCCACAGAGGATGTGAGTTTTCGCGCCTCAGCATGGTCTACGGATTGGACGGCGATGAAAAAAACCGTTCATCTCTACAATGAAATCCATCCATTTATTTATACAATGCGTGGTGGTCTTTCCAATAATGGAGAACTTATATCCACTTGGTCGCAAACGGCTCGTAAAGAACGTGTTTTAGAAATGCGCCAATTGAACCCAAAAGTGAAAATCATTCCGACCATCTTTCGTTGGGAGAATCCAAAAGAAAAGATCCAGGAAAATATTGGAATGGGCGGTCGTACTGACATCCGTGATAAACACATCCAAATCATCGTAAATGAAGTCGTAACGTATGGATATGATGGGATTGATATTGATTATGAAGGGATGAGCTGCGACAAAAAAGAAAGGTTCGAAGAATTTTTTGTATTACTCGCCAAAGAAATTCATAAAAAAGGAAAACTCATTTCCGTTGCCGTACACCCAAAAACACCAAGCGATAAAAAGAAAGACCTTCACTGTCGCGGACTCGCAAAACCAATCGAGCTTGATTTTAGAGAAAACTGGCGTGGACCAACTACCCATGATTATGCGTTTCTCGCAAAACATGCAGACCGTGTTAAAATTATGGCGTATGAACTACATCCGAGAAAATACCATAATCCGGGACCTGGACCTCAAGCGCCAAATGTTTGGTTGAAAGAAATTATTGCTTATGCCAAAAAACGAGTTCCTACATCAAAATTGTATATGGCGATTCCAACCTATGGTTATGATTGGGCACTGAATTGCAAATCGTCAGCAAAAGCTGTTTACCATTCGGATGCACAACGCATTCGAAGTGGTAATCATAAAAAACACCAACCAACTGACATCAATCAGATTATCCTATCTGAAAATAAAGTGGCCAATTGGCGTAATCTCTCCAAGTTCAGTGACATTCATAAAAATAGAGCTTACGAAGATCCCACTCTTTGGTACACAAGTGGTGGATGTGATCGTGTCGCTTTTTATATGAATCGAAAAGCCTTTGAAGAAAAGATGACTTTACTTAGAAAATACGATCTCGGTGGATTTTCTTTTTGGCAATTGGTCACAGACAATGATCCTGAAATCAATGATTACCTCGCCTTACTTGTGCAAGGTAAACTTCCTCCGGTCACAAAAGTGACAGAAGAAGAAATGGAAGCTCTTATGAATCCCAAAAAAGCGGAAGATGTAAAATCATCTGTAAAAGTTTCCAAGGTCAAAGAAAAAACCAAAAAAGTCCAATTATAATACTTGGATGATCTCCACCTTAATTACAAAGGATGCCGCCAAACTCGCTATCCTTGTCAAAAAAGGTGGAGTTGTAATTTTCCCAACAGAGACTGTTTATGGCATCGGTGCAGATAGTACCAATGAAACAGCCTGTCTTAGAATTTACGAAATCAAAAACCGCCCACTTGACAACCCACTCATTTCTCATTTCGAAAGTATAAAACAAATAGCCACCTATTGTGAATTAGATGATTTAGCGAAATTTCTATTAGAAACTTTTTCACCAGGCCCACTTACGCTTGTTTTGCCAAAGAAAAAGTCTCCCTATATTTTTACAATGGGACTGGACACTTTGGCTGTCAGAATCCCTGATCATACAGATGCTTCAACTTTGATAAGAGAGGCCGGTGTGCCTATTTCTGCTCCATCAGCTAATGTAAGTGGAAGGCCATCATTAACTAGGGAAGTGGATGTGATTGAAACTTTTGATGGAAAAGTAGACGGGATTTTACAAGGTCAAGCTCCGATTGTGGGCATTGAATCTACTGTTTTGGATGTATCTGGCCCAATTCCCACCTTACTTCGGCCAGGAAAGGTAACTGTGGCGGATCTGCTTGGGATTATCCCAAATCTTATCTATGCAAAGGAAACAGATAACAAAGTAAGTGAATCAGATTTAGATACAATAGTTCGGAGTCCTGGAATGAAATACAGGCACTATTCTCCTTTAGCAAAAGTGGTAGTTTTAGAGGCGAAAGAATTTATAAATGAATTCACAAAACATCAAAATGATACCAAAGTATCTTTTATAGGTTTTGATTTTGTGGCGAGAAATCAGAACGATATATCACTCCAAGATAACATCGAGTATATGAATAAATTATATTCATATTTTGTGGATAGTGATAAAAACCAAATCGATGTTTGTTTTTGTCAAACACCGATTGATGATTCCTACCGAATTGCATTACTAAACCGATTGCACAAAGCAGAGAGTAAAAAATAAAACTATTTTAATTTGTTCAATTGGAAGGGCAGTAGATAAAGGATTTTATTTAATAAGCCTAGTTCCAGTAGATCCAAAGTATTCTGAATAGGTGAAAATATTTTTGCCTTAGCGAATCGAGAGAGAATGGGAATTTCGGATCTAAAATTATATTCTGGCAATTCATAACTAAATAAAAATCTACTTTTTGGAAATTGTTGGTAAAGGATATCAATGGTATCAAGTAATCCGCCTATTTTATCTACTACCTTTGATTCTACTTTTGGCAAATAGACTCTTCCTCCGCCTAATGTTTTTAAGTCGGAGTCTGTCATATTTCTACCTTTTTTTACGCGATCATAAAATTGAGATTCAACTCTTCTGATTTCTTGGTTTAAATATAAAATTGAGTCTTTTTTTAAGGGGCTGTATTCGGATAAAATATCTCGAAATGGATAAAATCCTATATTTTCTTTTTGTATTTTTGCTTTGTTGTATAATTTTTTCAAATTGGCTCGTACCATAACCGCACCAATGGAACCAGTGATACATATTGGCAGAGCTGTAATCGATTCTGCCGCAGAACCTATGTAATACCCTCCACTTGCCGCCGTATCTTTAAAGAAAGCAATGACTGGCTTTTTTTCTCGAAGCTTTACTATTTCTTGGTATAAGAGTTCGGAATGAAAGGCAGAGCCACCGGGACTATCTATTTCGAGTATGACTGCCTTTATGGAATTTTCTTCTCCTATTTCTTTTAACAAGGATATGGTGGCATAAGCTTCAATTTTACCAGAATCCCTTTCTTTGTGTGCATAATCTCCAGCACTGATTCCACCTGACAGAGGAACTATGCTGATAATTGGCCGTTTTCTGGAAAATACTCGAAACTCTTTTATTTTTTCATGGAGGGCACAGTCCTCAACTAAAAGCGCCTTCTCATCCTTAGAAAAGAAAGTTTCTTCTATCATCACATCGTTTCCAAAACCCATTTCAATGAGTGACTTACTTGTCTGAATCGGTAGATAGAATTTTTCTTTTTTTATGTTTCTTTTTTCTGTTAGGGCATCTAATATTTTATTTTGCAAATCCAAAATTAGAGATTCGATATTTGTCCGAGCTTCCTTTGAAAAATTGGTTCTAGTAAAACTTTCGGCAAAGGATTTAAATGGTCCACTGGCATAAGCTTCCACCTCGACTCCCCATAGTTTCAAAAAAGCACCATAAAACGCAGGTTCAGCGGAAGGGAGTTGGATTTGAAATTCTGCTTCTGGATTGAAATAAATCTCATCACAGACAGACAAAAGTAACAAAGTTCCAAGGCCACCTTCTTTGGCAAAACCGGAAATATGAATTCCGTTTTGTTCTCTTAATATTTTTAGCTCTTCTTTGACTTCCCAGATGTCACCGAGAGACCAGCTGAGAGGAGGAATTACAAATTTGATTTTTTTGATGCGGGGATTGTTTCGTAAAGATCGTAAACTTAATAAAAATTCCAGTCGGTTGACCGAACTAACCTTGCCTTGGATTTTTCGCACTATATATGATTTGTTGGCACTTTCAAAGTACGATGGAAATTCCCAGTGTAGTGTTGACCTGGATTTTTGGAAAGTCTGCCTTAGACGTAGGTAAAAATAGTATAGGAGACGAAGCGGTAAAAAAAGTAACTGAAAAATAAAACGTAACAATCTTTGATTCCTCTAAAGAACATCTCTTAAAATTCTTTTCAGAAAGAAAGAGGAAAACATTCTGTGAGAAGTGGAATCTTTCATACGCATCCGTGGCGCTCGCGAACATAATCTTAAAAACATCAATTTAGACATCCCTAGAGACAAACTAGTGGTAATTACTGGGCTCTCTGGCTCTGGAAAATCAAGTTTGGCTTTCGATACAATTTACGCGGAAGGACAAAGGCGTTATGTGGAGTCTTTGTCTAGTTATGCGAGGCAATTCCTTGGACAAATGGAAAAACCAGAAGTTGATTTGATCGAAGGACTTTCTCCTGCCATATCCATTGAACAAAAAACGACACATAGAAATCCTAGGTCTACTGTCGGAACCGTCACAGAAATCTATGATTACCTGCGCTTATTGTATGCCCGAGTAGGGAAGCCGCATTGTCCAAAATGTGGAACTGCGATTACATCGCTCTCTGTAGATCAAATTACAGATCGTATCAATTTATTTCCAGAAGGAACCAAATTACAACTTCTATCTCCCATCATCCAAGGCAAAAAAGGAGAACATAAAGATGTTCTCGAAAGATACAAAAAAGAAGGTTTCAATCGAGTACGAGTCAATGGGGAAATTATCTCTTTAGAAGAAGAGATTACTTTAAAGAAAAATAATAAAACGAATATTGAAGTCGTTGTCGATCGTTTGGTGATGAAACCAGGCATACAATCAAGGCTAGCTGATTCAGTCGAGACAGCACTCAAAGTCGGTGAAGGCATTTTAATTGTGGAAGATGGGGAAAAAGACCATCTCTATTCGCAGAAATTGTCTTGTCCAAAGTGTGATAATGTCTCGATCCCAGAACTAACGCCGAGATTATTTTCTTTTAATTCACCGTTTGGTGCCTGTTCTCATTGTGATGGCCTTGGCGCCTTACTTGAATTTGATGAAGCACTTTTGATTTCCGATGAAGAGGCAAGTCTTGCTGATGGTTGTATCGAAGCATGGGGCGGGGCAAAATCAAATAGTTATTGGTATATGGCTACTGTGACTGCGATATCCAAAAAACTGAAATTTAATTTAAACACCAAGTGGAAAGATCTTTCTGACAAAGTAAAAAACGTGATATTGTTTGGTGATGAATCCATTCAGATTGATTACGATTTTCGGGGTACAAATTCTCACTATGAATTTTCAAAAAATTTTGAAGGAGTCATTCCCAACTTAAAGCGCAGATTCAAAGAAACGAAATCCGATTCCATGCGTCAATGGTATGAGACGTTTATGACGAATCATGATTGTGATGTATGTCATGGAAAAAGGCTTAGACCTGAGGCACTTGCCGTTAAGGTCAACGGAATCAGCATTGATGTTTTTACAGGATATAGCATTTCCAAGGCATTGGAGTTTACTAAAGAAACAAAATGGGTAGGGGCTGAGGAGATCATCAGTAAACCCATACTTAAAGAGATTTTGCAAAGACTGAATTTTTTAAACGATGTGGGTGTGGGTTACCTAAATTTGAGCAGGTCCGCAGGTACTCTGTCAGGTGGTGAGATGCAAAGAATCCGTTTGGCGACTCAAATTGGTTCCAGACTTATGGGTGTTTTGTATATATTGGATGAGCCTTCCATAGGCCTGCACCAAAGGGACAATTCCAAACTTGTCACGACACTCAAAGGTCTACGAAATTTAGGAAATACCGTTCTTGTTGTGGAACATGACAAAGAAACTATGGAAGAGGCGGATTTTATTATCGATATGGGGCCTGGGGCTGGTGTTCATGGTGGCGAAATCGTGGCCTTTGGCACACCGGAACAAATCAAAAAAAATCCCAAGTCGGTAACAGGGAAATATTTATCCGGTGTGAGTCGTATTTCCATGCCACTTGAGCGTCGCATAGGCAATGGGAAAAAGTTACAAATATTAGGTGCAAGTCACAATAATTTAAAAAACTTAAATGTAAACATTCCACTCGGAACTATGACAGTAGTAACAGGTGTTTCTGGCTCAGGCAAATCAACACTCATTAACGAAATATTGTATAAGGAACTCGCTAACTCCATCCAGGGATCAAAACTAGTTCCCGGAAAACACAAAAAAATTACTGGTAAAGAACACTTAGATAAAGTAATCAATATTGACCAATCCCCCATTGGTAGAACCCCTCGGTCGAATCCAGCAACTTACACTGGTTTGTTCACCTTTGTGCGTGAACTTTTTAGTGGACTAGAAGATGCCAAAGTTAGGGGCTATGGACCTGGACGATTTAGTTTTAATGTGTCTGGTGGAAGGTGTGAAAAATGTGAGGGTGATGGTATTCTAAAAATTGAAATGCATTTTTTGCCAGATATCTATGTAGAATGCGAAGTTTGTAAAGGCAAAAGATACAATAGAGAAACTCTAGAAGTTAAATACAAAGGAAAAAATATTTCTGATGTCCTTGGTATGACAGTAGAAGAAGCCGTTGTGTTTTTTGAAATGATACCTTCCTTAAAACGAAAATTAGAAACACTCATGGATGTGGGTTTAGGTTATATCAAACTGGGACAAGCAGCCACAACTTTTTCTGGTGGTGAAGCACAAAGAATCAAACTCTCCACAGAACTTTCAAAACGTCCTACAGGAAAAACTCTTTATATTCTAGATGAGCCTACGACTGGATTACATTTTGATGATATCCAGAAACTATTACAAGTATTACAAACCTTAGTCGAGAAAGGAAACTCTATGGTGATCATTGAACACAACTTAGATGTGATTAAAGCTTGTGATCATATCATCGACATTGGCCCTGAAGGGGGAGAAGGCGGGGGTGAGGTCATTGCACTTGGAACTCCAGAAGAAGTCGCATTAATTAAAGATTCCTTTACAGGACAGTACTTGAAGAAAGTTCTTGCTGAGGAAAAGGCATTGGATGCAAAGGTGAAAAAGAAAAAAGTGTGAAGGAATTAGAAAGTCTATTAACATCAAAAGTTTTTTCGAAAGTAGAAACTTTAAATCAAAAAGATTTCTACAGATTTTTTAAACCCATCCTTATCTCATCAGGTATCTTTCCCAAAGGACTGGAAGATTTTGCTATTAATGGTGGATATCTGAGGTTTGTTAAAAACTTACAGAGCATAGCTACACTCCCGCATGGTTTAGATCTCGCATTGGCTATGATGGTGGAAGTCAATGTAGCTTCTGGCATTTTGCAATATGGAACCACAAAACTTGCGGCCGAATTGCAAAAATCAATGTTTGGCGGTCAAATGATTCTTGCGACCGGAGTGTCGGAACCGGAATGGGAAGGTCGCCTTGCTAAACTAAAATCCTCTCTTACTCTTGGAAAATTAAGTGGTACCAAATCTTTCATCACAAATGGACAGTGTGCTGACGGAATCCTTTGGGTGCTTCCAGAAAAGGAAAGCTTCTCTGTCTATTTAGTCAGAAGAGACAAATACCGAGATTTACTAATAGATGAGCCAATCTCAACAGATTATTTAAAATTAGTATCACATTTAAAATTAACAGCTAATGAATATCCATTAGAAAAAGAAGATTTAGTATTAGAAGATTATAAAACCTTAGGCATTGAACTTAGGCTTAAAGAATTATTTGGACTCACATCTCTATTGTTAGGTTTTGTAAATGGGCTTGGGCTAATAAATAAGGATGAAAGTATAAAAATTGAATTTGAAAAACTTGTTTTATGGCGAGATAAAATCGGAGAACAAATCCATTTAAATAATTTCCAAGAAATGTTATCTGAAAATTTTCCCTTTCCAAATGATAAACTCCTGCAAAGTGTAAGTCAATTTTATCATTGTGATTCGCCAAAAGAATTAATAAACATCAATCCTGACTTCACAATATTTATATGGGAAGATAAATTAACTAAGTATCTTAAAAAAACTATTCAGAAAAACTAAAGATTAAGAATCTAATGATGATGATGTCCGTGATGGTGGTGCGGATCTTCTTTTTCTAAGATAGGTAGAACTGATAGTTTTTCCGCATATCCTTCCGATATAGTTTCAACAAATACATAGGGAATTCCAAAATGCGATTTAGCTATTTTATGAATATCTAATGTGATTTCATCTCTGTTGGCATCAGTTTTTACGATCAATTGAATCTCAAGGGTGAAGACTCCAGACGTAAGTTTTCTTACTTTGAAAAGTTTAACAGAAGAGATTCCCTTAATGGACGTTATATGGTTTAAAAAGTGTTCCTTATCAAATTCGGAAGGGTAGGCTTCGAGTAAGATTTGAATACTTTCCTTTAATATGGAATAGGATGTTTTTAAAATAAAAATTCCTATGAAGATACTGAGAATGCTATCGATAAATAAGAAACCAGTATATTGAATGATTATGGCACCAATAACAACTGCTACTGTACCTAAGAGATCACTGAGTACATGAAGGTAGGCTGATTTTAAATTTAAACTTTCTTTACTGACTTTAAATAGTAAACCAGCAGACATAAAATTGATAATCAATCCGATAATTGAATAAAATAACATGGAATGAACATGGATTTCAGTTGTTGAAGTCATACGTTCATAACTTTCAAATAGTATGAAAATACTGATTCCAACTAACAAGATACTATTGGCAAGTGCTGCCAATACTTCAATGCGATGGTAGCCGAAGGGGTATCTATCATTGGCTTTTTTTGCGGAAAATATAATGGCTAAAAATGAAATGAGATGTGCAAAGATATCTGTAGCGATATGACCTGCGTCTGCGAAGAGTGCGAGGCTACCTGATTCTTTTGATCCAATCGCTTCGATGAAAAAAATCAAGATCGATAAAAATCCTGAAACTCCAAGATAAGTTAAAAGTTTTTTTCTTTTTCTTTTCTTTGAATTGTGTAGTTCGAATCCCTCTGTCATTCGCCGTTTCCATTTGCGCTCACTGCTCTTGGAATGACGACTATATCCACTCTACGATTTAAACTTTTGTTTTCTTTGGTTGAATTAGGTACGATGGGCTGGTATTCGCTATATCCTGCGGCAGAAAAATTTTTGGGATTTAAGTTTTTGTTAGATAACAAATGTTCGAGTACGGCAAGAGCTCTTTCCGTTGATAAATGCCAGTTGTTTCTATATTTAGTTTTGATTGGGACATTGTCAGTGTGGCCTTCAACTGAAATATAATTTTCCGGATAAGATGCTAATATCTCTTTGATTTTATCAATGGCGGGTAATATTGCAGGTTTTAATTCTGCGGATCCACTATCAAAAGATAGGCGGTCATCAATGTTGATAATTAATTTGTTGTGAAATCTTTTGACTCTGATTTCGCCATTTGTAATCTCTTTAGAAAGCTTTTCCTCTAATTCTTTGGCCTGATCAGATAATCTTTCTAATTCTCTTTTTTGATTTTTGTTCAGTTGTTTTAGAGATGATATTTCATTTTCTAAGTTCCGAATGCGATCTGATAAATCGCGCATTTTTCCCTCATACTGTTCTCTGAGGTCTTGTTCTTTTTGAAGGCAGGCTTTTTCTTGTTCTTCTAATTTTTTTCTTAACGCAGATATCTCTTTTTGATCCTTTTCTTCTCTACGTTTGGCATCGTCTAAAATGTTTTTTTCTTTATCAGAACCTTTTTTTTCTAATCCGCGAAGTCGGATTTCATAGTCTCTAATTTTATCTGCATAATTTTCTTTATCATCATTTCTATTTCTTTTTTCTAATTCAAGGTCTTCGTTTAAGTTTTGATTTTTTGAAGCGAGAGTTTTGTTTTCATCTTCTAACTTTTTTAAATCATTTTGGTATTGGCGTTTCAGATCTTCTAATTGCAATTCAAGGGCATATTTTTCTTTGTAGAGTTGGTTGTATTCGATTGGGAAATAAATCCAATCCGCAAAAAGAGAGAGTGGTATAAAAAAGAAAAATATAAAGAATTTTAAAATATTATTTGAGTTCATCAAGGTAGGTATCCTCTAAGTTAACTTTTGGTAACTTTGTAGTGGCATTTTTTACTTTTTCCCACTCTGTTGTTTTTTTACGAGTATCTGCTTTTCTATCATTGTATTGTTTATCATAATTTGTTTTTTCAATATATTCAGGATCTTTATTGTTTTTGCCTTGAAATTCCTGGTATTTGATCGCGATTTCGGCTCGGACAAGTTCTAGTTCAGCTATAGCTTCTGACAACATGGCTTCTTTCATATTAAAGAATGCCATATCCTCTGATTGTTTTTGTAACCAACCTTGAGTTCTCGTTTCTTCTTTTGATCTTTCTAATTCCGAAGTTTGCGATTCGTCTAAGTAACGTTTTGCGTTCACACTATCATCTTTAACGAGTGCTAATTTTTCTTTCTCATTCAATAGATCTCTTTGCGCGGCATGGCGATGAATTTTTGCCCGGGAGATTTTTAAAGTTTGAGCATTGATTTCATTATTTTTTTTAAGTAAACTGATCTCAGCATTTAAAGTGATTATTTTCTGCTTTATGACTTTGACAGCCGTTTTTTGTTCTTCATTCATTACTTCTTCACGAACATACGCATCCGGTACTGTCTTTAGTTTTGGCTCGAACAAGACGCATTGAAAAAAAAGGGGGATGAGAAAAAAACTAGTTCGAGAAAATGTAGTATATTGGGACATATACATAGACATGTAGTTTGTGACATAATCGTCAATAGTTAATTTTTCAAGCAGGCGATCCATGGAAGAAGACGTAAGTAAAGAGACCCTCTTTCGAACCAGAATTGATAAGGAAAATGAATCGTTTGAAAGTTTTTTAGACGAGTTACGCGGTGCTATAAAAAACGATCATGAAACCTTTTTAAAAGGCCTTCTTGATGGCGCCCACCCAGCCGACATTGCCACTATTTTTAAAGCCTTAGAAACGGAAGAATCACTATATCTTTTCCGTATTTTATCTAACGAAGACCAAGCATACACACTGATAAAAATTGACGATGAAATGTTGTCTCTTTTTTTGGAGGAGTTGTCCATTGAGGAAATTTCCAAAACTTTAGATTATATTGAAACAGATGAAACAACTTATTTACTTTCTTATCTAACACCAAGTAAACGAGACCAAGTACTATCAAAACTAAGTAAACGTGATTCCTTTGAGATCCGATCCCAACTCGGTTTTCGTGAATCCAGTGCTGGTCGACTCATGTCAAAAGATTTTGCCACAGCAATGCTCGGTGATAATGTGCGCAAAGGGATTATCAATGTCAGAAAAAAAGCTAAGGAAATTGAAGATATTTACCAAGTTTATGTGACAGATGAGGATGGCATCCTTAAAGGATTTATTCCTCTTAAAGATTTATTCCTAACACCGATTAATACAAAGATCGATAAAATCACAAATTTTTCTATCTATTCTTTTCATTATGATACTGACCAAGAAGAAGTAGCCTTAACTTTTAAAAAATATGACCTTGTCAGTGCTGCTGTCGTTGATGATTTAGGGCGGATCATTGGTCGCATAACATTAGATGATGTTTTAGAAATTGTTGAAGAAGAAGCATCCGAAGATATTTTGAGAATGGCCGGGGTCTCTGAAGATGAGAGGCTTGCGACACCTATTATTCAATCAGTGAAAAGACGAATCATTTGGCTAAACGTAAATTTATTAACAGCCTTTTTATCATCCACGGTTGTGGCTTTTTTTGAAGAGACGATTGCAAAAATTGTAGTACTTGCGACTCTTATGCCAATTGTTGCTGGTCTCGGAGGTAATGCTGGAACTCAATCGGTAACAGTAGTTATCCGAAATATTGCCACAGGGGATTTGACTTTTTCTAATTGGTGGGAGGCGGTTCGTAAAGAATTTATCATTGGTTGTATCAATGGTTTGGTACTTGGATTCATTACAGGGCTTATGATATTTTTAGTAAAAGGAAATTTAGTTCTCGGTTTGGTTGTGGGAAGTGCCATGCTCGTTAATATGTTAGTTGCATCACTTTCTGGTTCACTAGTTCCTATTTTACTAAAGCTTATCAAAATAGACCCAGCCATTGCTTCATCGATTTTTGTAACGGCTATGACAGATGTCTGTGGATTTTTCTTTTTCTTAGGACTTGCCACATTACTTTCAAATTACCTGATTCCTTCTTAGGTAAATATTCTTGCGTTTCAGGTCTACATTCCTAGGATCATGTTTAATGATGTTTCGAACGTTTCTCTATATTCTTATTTTTTTCACTTTTTTATTTGGCTGTCGCACTTCACAAGGAACGACTTCAAACACTGATACAAAGGCGATTGCCATTGGTGAATTGCTCCCGCCCCCAGGTGGTGAGGGCGAAGTGATCTTAAATGAAAATGGAAATATCGTAGAAAACCATTCGAATGAACTTCCATTTTTTCAAAAAAAATCGGAAATTCCAAACGAATTTTTTCGAGTCTATATGTCGTCTGACAGCTATTTTGTGAGACAAATCAGAGGCACAGATAAAATCAAACGTAAACCAGACGCCGGCGGAGATGACCTGGCTAAGGAAGAAATCAAACGGTTTGATTTACTTAATTTTATAGACGATGGTTATGTGATGGTTGGCTTAAATTCTACGACAGGAAAATTAGAAACCATAGCCTTTGACAGAAGAGTGCCAAGGCTCAATGATATTGCCAAGGTGATTCAAAATGACGCCTCGCGTTGGAACTATGAACATCCGACGAAAGACGGTTTACCAGTAGTAACAAGATTTATAGTCAATTATCAAATACGTCTTTATCCAAACAAATCTAGAGATGAAGTTAAACAGATGTTACAGAAGAAAAAATAAAATTTACCAGCTGAATTTACCCGTTTTCGCATAATTAAATTTCATACCTTCACCAATTCCTGGCACATTCATACCGGAATTTCCGTTTAGATCAAAACCTGCTGTTTTTGTTTGTATGGTTTTATATAGACCTTGGCTAATTTGTGAAATAGGAAATGCGGTGTTGATTTTTACTATGGACTCTTTTCCATTATTTACGATTTCTTTGGGGCTGCCTTGCAAAAAGTTTTCGCCACCTAATTTCAAATTGTAACCGAAGTCTTGAAACAACAATTCGGAAGCGGCTTTGTTTTGGAAATTCAAATCAAAGTTAGTATTTAATTTGAGATCCAAATTTGATAGACCCGCACTGGCTGCTGATTTCGCGGCTTGTGTTTTTGATTTTCCTGAAAGTAAACCTTCTAAAAAACTCATTGCTGATGATGCCACAGCAGTGGTGTTAGCTTGTGAACTGATTTCTTCTTTTGTTGGCATAAGAATTTTAAAATTTTTAATGTCCACAGTTGGCAATACGGCAGGAATCTCTCTTTGTTTTTGGAATGGAAAACTGATAGAATCTTGGCCCACAGCGGCAAGTGAAGATGGAAGGGGCACTTTTACATTTCCATCTAGACCTACAGTGAGTAGAGGCTTGCCAGGAATGCTCTGATAAATTTTAACTAAGTCTGTGTATTTGATTTTGATTTCGAAAGGTAAAGATTTAGTCGCTTTCGCTTGAATTTCACCTAAGTCAGTTGAAATATGTGTTAGTTTATTTCCTTCAATTTTCAAATCCATATTGAGTAAGGATTTGGGTAAACCGACTGGATATGGATTTTCTAAAGTCGTTACCATTTTTAATGTAATGTCTGTTAGTGTGATTTCTTTAATGCTTAATGATTCAAATGAAAATTCGGGACGTGGAACTTTGTCCTGTAAAACTCCGAGTAAGGAACAATGGCTGAGTGTTACTGACAAAATTAATAGGGAAAGTTTAGAAATCATAAGGAAATGACATTTCAAACAAGCACACTTGTCAAGGCATTTGAAGTTCGACGACAACCGCCGCATGATCTGAAACAATTGGTTCATTTATAATTTTTGCTTTTTTTCCTACAGATAACAAGGAATCAGATCCTAAAACATAATCAATGCGCCAACCTTTATCATTCGCTCGTGCATTCGCACGATAAGACCACCAACTATATTTTTGCAAATCGGGATTTAATTCCCTATAAAAATCTATAAATCCTTTGCGTAAAAATTGGCTAAACCAAGCTCTTTCTTCGGGTAAAAATCCACTGTTCTTGGCATTGGACTTCGGGTTATGAATGTCAATTTCCATATGAGCGATATTGACATCGCCAACGAGTATAAGAGGTTTCTTTTTTGCTTTTAATTTTTTTGAAAGAGTCAGCACTTCATCTAAGAATTTGTATTTAATTTTTTGGCGTTCATCACCGGAAGTACCGGAAGGAAAATAAACATTCCAAAATAGAAATTTCGGATACTCTAATAAAATGGATCTTCCTTCTGACTTGAAAATTCCATCACCATATCCACTTATGGAAGAAAGCGGAGATTTTTTTACAAGAGTGCAAACTCCACTATAGCCTGCTTTGTCTGCGATACAAGTTTGAATTTCATAACCCATTTCTTTCCAATGTTCTTTTCGAATTTCATTTTCAGGTGCCTTTGTTTCTTGGAAGGCGATAATGTCTGGATTTTCGCTACTAATCATTGTCAGTAGTCCTTTGGAAATTGCGGATCTAATGCCATTACAATTAAGTGTTAATATTTTCATAAAGAATTCAGATAGATTATTTCAACAATTCAGTCGATATATGATATAGTATGCTAGAAATTTCTCCTGACATTCCTTTTCTTTCTGATACAAAGATACGATTCCTTGTATGGGACCGTGCTCCAAGAAGTCTAGAAATTTGGAATTGGTCTGAGGGTTTGTATTGTTTTCTCCAATCTAGATCAACTCGAGAAGGTAAAGAATTTCGCTACGGAAGTCCATTATGGGGCATTCCCAATTACGTAAATTATATTGAGTATCCATTTTATACAAGCAGTGATTCGCAAATTTATTCGGAACTTGGTTCTGCTTGGAAAGAGACTTTAAAACAAAAAACCATTACGATTCTTGCACCATACGAAGATGAAGCTGAGATACGTTTAGAATTTGCAAAATTATTTTTAAAATGTAATCCGAATCAAACTTTTGAACAGGTAGGAAAAAATTTTGGATTGGTAGGAGAAACCTATCTTTTGTTAAATGAATTTGCAAGAGTGATTAAAAAAGAGATTCCATCACAAAATCAATTCTTTAAAATTTCCCCTCCCATACTTATACATTCAAGCCAAAAACCAATCATAACAAACATAGAGACCAAAAATAAAGACACAGTGCTTGTGTCCAAATTGGAACCAATAACAATCCAAAAAGATGAGAGAGAAATTTTCAATGCCAATTCGGCTGAATCAATAAACAATAGTAATACGGAGTTAGAAATAACAACTGTTAAGAGTTCAGAAAAAGAATCAGAAATTAAAAACACAACTCTTTATGATCCAGAGGTCAAGGTTGATATTCTCGAAAAAGACAAAAAAGAGGAAATTTCAATTCCAGCTCCTAAATCGGAAATCATTGAAACGCCCGTAGATAAAATCATTGAAACGCAAGAGAAAGCATCTACGAAATTTTCCATACAATTAAAAATGATGGGAGTGATTTCTGTATTATTCATTTTAACTGTATCGACTATTATTTTTTTTGCATCAAATTTCTTTAGAAATACTTCTGAGTTACAATTAAGAGACAATAACTTGCGTATGGCGGAAATTGTTGGTTCTAAGGTTGGGTCTGATGTATTGAATGCAGTGGAAAGAGGAAAACAGATTGCCTTTACTTTAACAACGCAAGGAATAGGAGACGAACAAAAAAATAAGTTGTTAAAATCTTTTTTTGAATCAGATAAGGAATTTATTTATTTAGGGATATATGAAAAAAACGGGGAAGATTTAGTCAATAAACGGGAAGTCTTCAATGAAGAGGAATTAAAACTTACTTCTTTAACTGAAGAAGACTTTCATAATGTGGTTAAACGCAACAAAGGTCTGTTTGCTGAAGCATTTTCTGGCCAACCTGTACTTATTAATTCAAGCCCAGGATTCCAAGAACCTTCTTTCGCCATAGCGATTCCAACAGAAGAAAACGGAAAACTTGATAATATTCTAGTGATGATCATTAAACTAGAAAAAATCATAGATGCGTTTGAGAAAAAAGGAATTGAAACTACATTTCTTGTGAATGGTGCAGGAATTGTGATCGCTCATCCCAAAGAAGATTTAGTTCTATCGGCCACAGATTTATCTTCCATGCCCATAGTGAGAACTATGCTGACTAGTGCCGCTGCCACAGGGCAAACCAGTTATTTAGATGAAGAGTTAAAATCTCAGTTTCTAGGCTCATTTAAAAAAATCGGATTTGCTGACACGGGAGTTGTGACTATCGTTTCGGAAGATAAGGCCTTTGAAGCAGTTTATAATATTCAAAAAAGAAATATTTATATCATGGGGATTGGATTATGCATAGCTTTGATCTTTGTATTTTTCTTCTCTAAAACCATCACTAAACCTATATTGCACTTGTTATCTGCAACTTTACAAATTGCAAAAGGCGATTTCCAAATCGGTATCAAACCTACCACAAGAGATGAAGTGGGTTTACTTACTGAATATTTTATAGAGATGGGTCAAGGCTTAGAAGAACGAGAGAAAGTAAAAAACATTCTCGGTAGTATGATCGACCCTGTAGTAGTTCAGGAAGCTATGGTGGATTTGGCGGCCTTAAAACGCGGATCAGAAGCACAAATCACCGCCTTCTTTTCCGATGTTGCTGGTTTTTCTACCATTTCAGAACAATTAAAATCTGCAGATCTTGCCGCACTACTAAATGAATACTTAAGTGCGATGACTTTAATTTTAAAACAACATGAAGGAGTCCTAGATAAATACATTGGTGATGCGATCGTCGGTATTTTTTCCGCACCAGTTATTGTGAGTGAACACCAATTGAAGGCGGCAAGAGCTAGTGTAGAGATGATTCAAAAATTAAAAGAATTAAGAAAGTATTGGAAAGATAACAATCTCTATTCTAAAGAAGCTCAAGAAATGGATTGCCGCATCGGACTCAATTCTGGACCAGCTAAGGTTGGTTTTATGGGAACCGATGCCCTTGCATCATATACTATGATGGGTGATACTGTTAATTTAGCCGCTAGATTGGAAGCGGCAGGTAAAGATTACGGTGTCAATATACTCATCACTGACGCGATTCAAAAACACCTTCAAGATGAAATGATTACTCGGTATTTAGATTTAGTTCGAGTTAAAGGGAAAAATGAACCTGTTCGTATCCATGAGTTAGTTGGATATAAATCTACTGTTTCTTCTGCAGTAGTCGAAGCTTGCCGTTTGTACGAACAAGGATTTGAAGCTTATTTGGAACGAGATTGGAATAAAGCCATAACATATTTTATAGATTCAGAAAAAGCCCGTGGGGAAAAAGACAAATCTTGTCATGTATTAATCGAAAGATGCGAAGAATACAAAGAATTTTCACCAGGTGTAGATTGGGATGGAGTATTTACTCGAACTCATAAATAATTATGCGTCTGTTAAACGATACAAGATTTGTTATTCCCTTTCTACTTTTACTTATAAGTATATTTTCTGTACTTTTATACTTAAATGTGACTAGTAGACTTGGTGGTTCTGATAATCCGACGATAGGTGTCATCACTTATAAAACTAAAAATGTATTAAGAAAATTTAACGATCAAGTGGTATGGGATAGCATTGAATCCAACCAAGAAGTTAAAAATCGAGATACAATTCGTACTGAAGGTTTATCTGATGCTGTTTTGACACTCAATGATGGAACCAAAATCAACATTGCTGAAAATTCAATGATACTTCTTGATATTTCAGATAAAAATATCAATGTTAATTTTGCCTATGGTTCCTTTGAAGCCGCAAGAGAAAATACAAACCAAGGTGATGTGAAGATGAATATCACAGCAGGTGACAAGGTTGTTGAAGTAGGCAAAGGTGATGTTAAATTAGATAAAACTAAAAATGAACTGAATTTAAAAGTTGGTGAAGGGGAAGCTAAAATCACAGCCAATGGAAAAGAAGAAACTATTTCTAAGGATGAAGTTGCCAATGTTTCCAGTGAAGGTGTTAAGGTAACAAAACCTCGATTTGGTTTAGTGAGCCCATCTGACAGAAAAAATATTCTAACTGACTCAGGTTCTGAAGTGATCCAATTTTCAGTCAGTGGTGTCAATGCAGATCTCATTCGAAGTTCTTCACCCATATTAGAAATCTCCAGTTCGCAAGATTTTTCAAAATCAGTGGCTAAAGAAAAATTAAAGTCAGGAACATTTCAGAAAACTTTAGTTAGTGGATCATATTTTTGGAGAGTAACTTATATTGATCCTGAAAACAAGGCAAAACAGTCAACCGAAATTGTTAGATTTAGAGTGATCACAAATCCACAGTTAAGATTGTTTCTTCCCAAAGATGGAGATAACTTCTCTTATACGACAGAGAGTCCTGTAGTCAAATTAGCTTGGGGAAATTTAGATTTATATACAAATTATACAGCCGAAATCGCAAAAGATAATAAATTTTCGGTCGACCTAAAATCAAAACAAACACAAAATCAAGCAATCTCTTTCGACAATTTAAGTGATGGTGTTTATTATGCACGAGTGATTGCTCGTTCTAATATTCCAGATATCAATGAAAAAATTTCACCGATTAGCCAGTTTACAGTGGGTAAAAAACTGAATCTTGAACCACCTGTTCTTGTGGAACCCGCTAAAAATAAAAGTTATACGAAAGATCAAATCAAAAATCAAATATTTTTTTCATGGAAGGATAACAAAGATTATAAGTCATATGATTTTGAAATTAGCTCCGATGCCAATTTTTCAAACATCATTTCCAAACAAAACTCTGAAAATAGTTTTATCAAATTTGGAAACGAGTTGAATGAGGGAAACTATTTTTGGAGAGTCAAAGGGAATGTCCCAGGCAAAGAAAGTTTACTTTCTTCCATTTATTCATTTTCAATTATTTCAAAAGAAGATTTGAATCTTCTTTCACCAGTAAATAATTCGGAACATGAAATCAATGAAAATAGTGGCATTCTACTTAAGTGGAAAAAACTAAATACTAAAGTAAATTATAAATTAGAGATATCTAAATTACCAAATTTTTCAAATTTAATCGTTTCTGAACAAGTCACAAATACTTTTTATGATTTTAAAGCTAAGGATTTTGGTAAATTCTATTGGCGAGTGATAGCAGACACTGAACCCGAAAAAACAAAAAGCGAAGAGTGGATATTTGTTTTAAGTTCTTCTATGGAACCTCCAATTCTTATATCACCTACAAAAAACGAAACTATCGATTTATCAAATCGAAATAATATAGTTTTTACTTGGAAAGCACAAGAAAAAGCGATAGCTTACAAAATTAAAATCTTTGATATCAGTGGAATCAAAGAAAAACAAATTGTTTCAGAACGCACTACACAACTCAAATTTGTGATTTCAGATTTTACTAAATTGAATGAAGGCAGACATAAGATCGAAATTTGTTCTTTATATTCAGGTTCTGATGTGGAAAAAGAGTCTGCATACTATCGTTCCGATTTTTTTATCAACTTACCTAAGTTAAATATTCCTAAAATTCTTACTCCAGGTACAATTTATGTGGAATAATTATTTAAGAATTCTTATATTTCAAATATTTTTAATTAATGGCACATCTATTTTAGCAGAAGGTCCACCCGAAACTGTAGAGGAAACAATGGTGTACCAATTGAAATGGCAAGAAGTTCCTGGAGCTTCTGGTTATTTATTAGAAATTAAAAATTCCAGCGGTTATATGGTCATTTCGGAAAAAACAAATTCCAATTTTTATAATGCCGCTAATTTTTTATCTGGAACCTACGAACATCGAGTAGGTGTAATTAATAAAATTGGTAAGGTGGGATCCTTTTCGGATTGGGTTCCTTTTGAAGTTGTAGTTTCTAGAATTCCTTCTTTATCGAAAGATAGAGTGTATTCTATTTCAAGAGAAGAAAAAACTAAAACCATAGAATTTTCTGGAAAAGATTTTTTGCCTCAAATGAAAGTTTATATGATTTTAGATGGTAAAAAAATTCCAGCTAAAAAAGTCGAAATTGAATCTGCTACAAAAGCAAGAGCCGTTTTTGATATTGATCCTGAATTAGATACAGGCTTATATGATTTAGTTTTAGAGAACCCTCGCAAAAAAACACTTAACGCCAAACAACGAATTGTTCTCAGTGATTCAAAAGAGCAAGCAGAAAGATTTGCATCCAGACAAGAAAAAATTATTAATAAAGAAATTCCCGAAGATTATTACCAAACACCATATTGGTCCACAATATGGAGATCAACCGTATTGCCTGGTTGGGGCCAAAATTATATTGAAGGAAGCTCATGGAAATTATATACATACCCACTCATTGGTTTAGGAATAGCTGGCGCTTATGCAAATTCTTATAATAAATTTTTAGGTGCCAGATCTAGTTACCAAGATTCAGTGATTTTGGGTTATTTTTTGGCAGATAATCCTGATGCTCAATTAATTTGGTTATTAAATAGAAATACAGCTCAAAGTAATTATTCGGCAGCAAAACAAGAGTTAAACAATATTCAAACGGGAATAGGTGTATTTGGGGTATTTATACTTTATAATTTGATAGATGCCTATTTTAGTGCAAGAAGAAATGTTGCTTTCAATGATATAAAGCCTGGTTTACCCATTGGACAAGAAAATATACGATTGAATGCTCGCATGGAAAGGGGTTTGCCACAAACGTTTTCTCTCCAACCATTGAATTTAAAGAACGAACCAATTTATAATTTAGAAATCCTCTATCAGTTCTAGACAAAAAGCTTGAGAAGCTAGCCCATTTTTGGATAAAGTCAAAGGTATGAGCATTCCTATTGTAAGGGCGAGCCTCGGTGACGAGACAAGTTACCAAAAATTCTTAAAATCGGCAAAATCAGATTTATCTGAAGCCACAAAAAAAATTCTACCGATTTTAAAGGATGTGGAATCGGAAGGTGATTCCGCAATCAGACGTTATACGGAAAAGTTTGATGGTTTCGCACTGGATACTCTTCTATTAGATCCACAAAACATAGAAGTCAAAGTTCCAGATTCAATAAAAGAAGCATTTCTCATTGCAAAAAGTAATATTGAAGCATTTCATAAAAAACAAATTCGAGAATCTTGGTCTACAGTCATCGATGGAAATAAGTTAGGTGTTAAATATTCACCGATTTCTTCAGTAAGTGTTTATGCTCCCGGTGGAACAGCACTTTATCCATCAAGTGTATTAATGGGTGTTATCCCTGCTATCCTTGCTGGAGTTAAAGACATACAATTAGTGACACCACCACAAAAAAATGGATTACCTGATATTTTGATCTGGCTTTCACAGATTTTAGGAATCCAAAGAATTGTAACAGTTGGTGGAGCGCAAGGAATAGCTGCAGTTGCTTATGGGACTGAATCTATCCCGAAATCAGAGTTTATCGTCGGACCGGGTAACGTATATGTGGCGGCAGCAAAATCATATTTGGCTGGCATTGGACTCATTGGCATAGAAAGTCCCGCTGGACCTTCTGAAGTTTGTATCATTGCGGATGATTCAGCTAACCCGATGTGGATCGCCTGTGATATGTTATCTCAAGCCGAACATGGAGAAGATTCTTCGGCAATTTTACTGACTACAAATGAATCGCTTGCAAATTCTGTTTCTATAGAGTTAGAAAAGGCATTTATAAATCGCACAAAACGTTTGGATATGAAAAAGAAAGCCATTTATGAAAACTCTTGTATTCTCATATTTGATTCTATAGAAGAATGTGTTTCGTTTTCTAATTTACTTGCCCCTGAACATTTAGAAATCCAAACTAAAGATCCCAATCATACATTTGAAGGTATAGAACATGCGGGTTCTGTATTCCTTGGACCATATTCTCCTGTGGCCATGGGAGATTATATCAGTGGAACAAATCATATTTTACCCACAGCTAGAGGAAGTAGAATTTATTCTTCACTTGGAGTGGATACATTTTTAAAACGAATCACTTACCAAGAAATTTCCAAAGAATCAATAAACAGATTGTATCCATATGTAAAACTTATGTCGGAACTAGAAGGTTTAGACGAAGAGCATGGTACAAGCGTTAGAGTTAGATATGAAGAAGGTGGAATTTGAAAGTCGCTCACAATATAGAAGAATTGAGACTATCAATTAATGATTGGAAAAAAGAATCTGAGAGCATAGGTTTTGTACCGACCATGGGTTTTTTACATGAAGGTCATATGGAACTAATGAAAGTTTCAAAACAACAAACTTCCAAGACAGTTGTTTCCATATTTGTAAATCCAACACAATTCAACGATCCAGAAGATTATCTTAAGTATCCCTTGGATATTGAAGGTGATTTAAAAAAATGTGAAGATAGTGGAGTTAATTTAGTTTTCCTTCCAACAAAAGAAGTTATTTATCCTGAAGATAAAGGTACAATCATTCTAAATCAACCAGAACTACAGAAAAATTTATGTGGTCGCACAAGGCCCGGTCACTTCGAAGGAGTTATGTTAGTCGTAGCAAAATTATTCCATTTGGTATCGCCAGACAAAGGATTTTTTGGATTAAAAGATTACCAACAATTTCGAATCATAGAAGATATGGTTCGATTGTTAAGTTTTCCCATTCAAATTATAGGGGTTCCCACATTTCGCGAATTAGATGGACTTGCAATGAGTTCAAGGAACGTAAGGTTAAGCCAAAAGGAAAGAGAAACTGCATCTCTAATCCCTCGGATGTTCGCTATGGCAGAACGTTTAGTTCAAGGTGGGGAAACAAATTTACGCGTGTTAAAAGAGATACTCGCAGACTTTTTGCTTTCCGCATCAAATTTAAAAATAGATTATTTAGAGACAGTTGACCCAATTTCATTACAAGAAATTTTTGACATTAAGGAAAGTTTCCTTTTAGCTACTGCAGTTTTTATTGGCAACACACGACTAATCGATAATAAAATTCTTTCACCCGGAATCAAATAATACTTTGAAAGCATACTTTACTCTCGCGAACGATTCTCTTGATTACAAAGAGATTTTAAAACAGTATTCTAAACATCGAATCAATATTAGTGGGATCGGTGACTATGGTGGGTCTCTTTTAGCATCGCAAATATTTTATCAATTAAAAGGCGACGAACATAAATTAGTTGTCTTGGCAACAAATTCTGATGCCGAAGCATTTTGTCGGGAACTTTTATCATACGTAGATTCTGAGGATATATTTTATTTTCCAGGTCCAGAAAATATTCCCTACGAATATACAAAATGGCAACCAGAATGGAAGCGGGATCGAATCTTAACGATCAACAGAATTTTCAGCAACAAAAAAGCTATGATTGTCACTTCCGTGGCAGGAATTCTTAGAAAAATTCCAGAAAAAAAGAGCCTTACAGGAAAATCCATCATCCTCAAACAAGGAAATGATTATTCATTAGAGAAATTGGCTTTGGACCTAGTCCGATTAGGTTACCAAAGAGAAGAGGTCTGTGAACAATTTGGCCAGTTTAGTTTAAAAGGTGGGATATTGGATATCTACACACCTTACTTAAGTTATCCGGTCAGAATGGATTTTTTTGGTGATACCTTAGATGAACTAAGAACCTTTGATCCAAATACACAAAAATCAATTCAAAAAATTGAAGAAATTATTATTACTGCGGCAAATGAATTGGTATTTTCTAAACAAGAGTTAGATGCCTATCGAGAAAAACTTATCCACGAAGAATCGAAACGAATTCCTATCGAAGACGAGACCTCTATCTTAGAAGAACTTTTTCCCTTAGTTCGTAAACACGATGGTTTACTTAGTTTATTTGAAAAAGAGCCCATTATCATTTATCCGAAAGTTTCGGAAACCAGGGAACGAGCCTTTGGAATGAAACGAGAATATGAGACTCTCTATGCTAAAAAATCTGATGAGGCAATTTGTTTAAATCCGATAAGTCTTTTATCATTTGATTTAGAATGGGATCACTTAACAGAAGACAGTTTGCCTGGAATTCAATTTTCTTTATTACCAGATAATGAATATAATTTTGAATGTTTTTCCATTAAAGAGGTAAAGAGCTTTCGTGGTAAAATCAGAGAAGCCAAAGATCATTTTGATGAATTGTTAGCTGGCGATACATTACATAAAATACTAATTACCTCTTCTTTTTCGGCACAAATGATGCGATTACAAGGTCTTTTTCCTGGTGAAAATATTCCTATCATCAATCCAGATTCCGAAGAGCCAAATTTACTTCCACTAACTGACTTGAAACCAGGAATATATTTATCTCTCTCTGATATTCGAAAAGGATACGAGCTCACCGAAGAGAATTTATATATTTTTACTGACAATGATCTATTCGGGCGTCAGTACAAACGAAAGTCTCGTTATAAAAAACAATCGTCACGAATGATTGAATCTTTCATTGATTTGAAAGAAGGTGATTATGTTGTCCATGTCAATCATGGAGTGGGTAAATTTGTAAAAATTGAGCGAACAAAGGCAGATGGAAAAGAAAGAGATTTTCTAAAATTAGAATATTCTGCGGGCGATACTCTTTTTGTTCCTTTAGATCAGATATCACTGGTTCAAAAATATATTGGGGGCACTGACTCACCAAGGTTAGATACATTAGGTAAAAACTCTTGGAAAAAGGCAAAAGAAAGAGTTCAAGCAAGTGTCGATAAATTAGCCGAAGAACTCGTGTTAATGTATTCCAATCGATTGAAATTGAACGGGTTTCCCTTTCCTCCTGATACAATTTGGCAAGAAGAATTTGAAGCCGCATTTGAATTTGAAGAAACACCTGATCAAATCTCTGCGATTGAAGCCGTCAAACAAGACTTAGAGTCAGAAAGGCCGATGGATCGTTTGGTTTGTGGTGATGTGGGTTATGGAAAAACGGAAGTAGCCATTCGCGCTGCATTCAAAGTGATAATGGCTGGTAAACAAGTGATGTTACTCACGCCAACAACCATACTCGCCTTACAACATTTTAATACATTTAAATCTAGGTATGAAAATTACCCGATCCGCATCGGTTTTGTTTCCAGGTTTCGCACAGCCTCAGAAGTGAGGGCTGATTTGAAATTGTTTACAGAAGGAAAAATTGATATGTTGATTGGTACACATGCAATTCTTTCTTCAAAAGTAAAACCAAAAAATCTAGGTTTACTCGTTATTGACGAAGAACAGAAGTTTGGCGTAACTCATAAAGAATCTATTAAAAAATTCAAACAATTAGTGGATGTTTTGACACTCACAGCCACTCCCATCCCAAGAACCTTACATATGGCTCTCACTGGCATACGAGAATTATCCATCATTTCAACGCCACCCAAAAACAGACAAAGTGTGGAAACCTATGTATTGGAAGAAGATGATACTCTAATTCAAGAAGCAATCCGTAAAGAAATAGCGCGCGGAGGACAGGTTTTTTATTTATATAACCGAGTTGAGTCCATTGAAGAAGAAGCAAGTTACATACGAACCCTTGTTCCCGAAGTAGCTATCGGAATTTTACATGGCCAGCTAACAGAAGATGAAATCGAGGAAACATTAGTAGATTTTTATAATCGAAAATACGATATTCTTGTTACTACTACAATCATTGAATCTGGTATTGATATGCCAAATGTCAATACCTTGATTGTGAAACGAGCAGATATGTTTGGTTTGTCCCAATTGTACCAAATACGAGGTAGGGTGGGTAGAAGTGATAGAAAGGCCTATGCCTATCTATTTTATCCTTCAAAGAATCTGATTACCGAAGTTGCTGAAAAAAGATTGAACACGATCTTCGAATACCAAGAACTAGGATCGGGTTTTAAAGTGGCTATGCGAGATTTGGAAATTAGAGGTGCTGGAAATCTACTTGGTCGGGAACAATCTGGCGATATCATGGAAGTCGGCTTTGATCTATATGTAAAAATGTTAGAAGAAGCAATTTCTAAAGTTAAAGGGGAAGCAGTTGAAGTTGAAGTTCGAACAGCCGTTAACCTGAAGTCAAATTTTTATATTCCAGATTCCTATATTCCTGATACAAAACAAAAAATTGAATTTTATAAACGATTTGAAGGTGCAAGTGATTTAGATGATATCGCAGAATTGACTCTGGAAATGGAAGATCGATTTGGTGAATTACCTGCTATCGCTAAAACGTTTGTAGAACTTGAAAAGATTCGAACTCTTTCTTCTCGTTTGGGTTTTGAATCTGTATCGGAAAAAACATCCGAAGTTGTGTTTAAATGTGGAACATACTTTCGAGGGGACCCTGCACGGATCATCCAGGGTTTGTCAAAATTTGATGGCTTAATCATTCATCCGCAAGAACCGTCAATTTTGCGTTATTCGATCAGTGAAGTGGATGATCTGAAAAAAATATCAAAATTACTAGCACTTTTAGCTTTCCTTTCGGAACCCATAAGCGATGGTCCAAAAAAGTGATAGACGTAACAAAGAATCGTTTTTTAACATCATACCAAATATAAATTCTTACCCTGCGGAAAACTTTGCATGTCTAAAAACCTCTTACTTATTACACTTTTTACCCTTACGCCCTTTTTTATTAATTGTGGTGATACAAGTCCAGTGATTGAATCGCTAGATGGTCATAAAATTACTGTCAAAGAATTTGAAACTGCTTATGATACAGCTTTAGATTCTATCAGCCGATTGCAAAATATTGAGAAAAAAACTCTATTAGAGTTTGTTGAAAAAGAGATTGCAGAAGTTCCTCAACAATTCCAAGAATTGAACTACCAATTGCAAAAAAAGAATTTTTACTTAACTTACCGCCAAATGTTAATGACAAAGTTGGTTGCGGAAAAGAAAGGATATTACTCTAGACCAGACGTGCAAGAAGTACTCAAACAAGTTGAAATGCAAACCATAGCTCAAATGTATGTTTCTGAGCAAGTGGAGAAAAAAATCCAAATCACAGAACAACAAGCAAAATCTGAGTGCGAACGACTTCGTGGCCTTGATAAAAATATTGCTTCTTTAACAATTGATAAATGTTTACAATTTGCAAAAGCGCAATTAAAGAGTGCTCAAACAAGAGAACAGTTGCCACTTGTTGTGGAAAGAATCAAAGAAGAAGTTATCATCAAACGAAATGATAAATTTGACTTAGATGCATATCTTGCCCCTAAGAAAAAATCTGTCGAAACACCAGAAGCTGAAAGCACGCCTGCCGGAAAGTAAGTCTGGATAATCATTTAAATGCATTCCTCCGTGGGGTTTTAGAAGCCGTCACGGAGTTTTTACCTGTATCTTCTACGGGTCACTTATACTTTTTTAGTTATTTTTTCCCCTTTCAAGGACTCGGCGAAATCAGCGAATCCTTTGAAGACCTTTATGATATCTTTATCCAATCAGGCGCGATCCTTTCCGTTTTATTTCTCTACTATAAAAAGTTTTTTCTGCATGCAAAAGAATCCATATCTTATCTTAAGGGAAATGTTTCGGATAAAGTTGGTTTTGATTTTTATAGAAATATCTTAATAGGCATTATTCCTATCATATTACTTGGGTTTGGTTTCAAATCAATTTTGGATACCGTCAAACAAAGCCAGAACCTATTATTGATCCTTGGTCTATCATGGTTAATTGGTGGATTGATTATGATTGGCGTCGAAATTTGGCGTGAATCAAAATCGGAAGAAGAAACAACGCATATTGTTGGGATAAAGGATGCGATATTGATTGGTTTCTTTCAATGTTTTGCACTCATACCCGGAGTATCTAGATCAGCTGCTACAATCGTCACCGCGAGAATGTTAGGTGTCTCAAAAAAAGATTCGGCAGAATTTTCCTTTTTTTTGGCTTTGCCAGTATTGACCTTAGCTGGTCTTTATAAGCTTTATAAACATAGAGCCATCTTAAATACCGAAACGATTGGTATTCTGATTTTTGGCTCTCTTGTTTCTTTTTTAATATGTTATTTTATTATAAAGCTTTTCATCGCATTTTTAAGAAGGAGAAGCTTTTTATCTTTTGGAATTTATAGAATGATTCTCGGGACACTTGTGACTCTTTATTTTATTAACAAATAGATCTAACTAAGCTTTTTCTCTAATCGTTGTAAGTCTCTATTTTCAGGTTGGTCTTTTAAAGAAACCTTTAGTAAATTCATGGCCTTGGATTTGTTTTCCGTTTTGGCATATAAAAATATTAGATTGATATTGTTCTTTATGTGTTTCGGATTTCTTACCTTTAATCTTTCTGCCCAGGAAATTGCTTTCTGGTAATGGTCATTCTTCGAATAGGTCAGAGTCAGCATTAAAAATAATTCTTCGCGGTCAGGTCTGATATTAACTGCAGTTTCTAAATATTTAGTGGCATTTTTCCAATCTTTTTCACGGAAGTATATTTTGCCTAACAACTGATATATGCTATGATGTTCTGGATAATGATTCAAAAGGTTTAAAAGTATTGTCTTAGCTTCTCTGAAATCTTCCTTCCTTGATAGATTTTTAGCAATCGTGAATTTATTTAGGCTATCTTCGTCAAATTGTGGCTTTGATTTTCCATCGAAGGAAATTTTAATTAATGTTAAATCATCTGTAATATCGCCAAAAGATTCGATTTGTTTAACTATATCGTCTAAATTAGCATGGGAAGATTCTATCCATTTGAGTATCAGTGTTTCGTCTTCATTGATGATACGATTGCCTGATTGTTCTGTGCCAGGTAGAGCAATATCATCTCTTCCATCCGATCCACAAATAAGGATATCTCCCGCATACAATTGGTATGTTTTAATGGAAAAATTTTGGTCGTTTTTCGGAAAGCCGAGTTTTCTCAACCACAATTCATTTTCAATAAAAGAAGCTTTTCCATCTCGATACAATATGGTCCAAGGATGTTCTGCATTTATATAATATAAATAGCCACTGTCTTCTTCAACAAGTCCTAGGGCAATCGACGTTAACATCGAACCATCGAAACTTTCAAATGTCATTTGTAATTCTAAGAATAAATCACGTAACCAAAGTTCGGGGGATGTGTTGTCTTGTTCGCTTACTTTTGTTCTAGCTAAAACTGCATGAAATACGACTCCGAGAACCAGGGCACCGCCCGCACCCTGAATGGACTTACCCATAGCATCGCCATTGATAAAAACAGTGTACAATTTATCGCCTAATTTAATGTTATTTGAAATACAGATATCGCCGCCAATTTCTGTTTTTCTTCCGCGAAATTCGAAATGCTTTTTTTGGCGTGTGAAAAATGAGGTTTTTACAATTTTGCTTTTGTTATCGTTTCTTGCTAAAGGATTAATCAATAAGGAAGTTAAAAAATAATCTCCATCCTGTTGTTCTTTTAGGAGATTGACTTGTGTTAAGGTGGAGTTTAATGCCTCGGTTCTGTCTGCGACTTTCTTTTCTAGATTTTTATTTAAGTCCTCCACTTCTTCGTTCAATTTAACAAAACTATTGGCAAGGATAGTCGCCAAACTGACAATAAATGCTAAAAAAGCATAACCTAAAATTCTAGGAAAAACAAATATCCCACGTGTGGATAAAATATCCAGTAAACTTGCGACGAGAACTACTAACATACCTATTAGAATCAAACCTGCTTGTTTGTCTTTTTCTCGGGTCTTTTTTAATAAATAATAAAGTATAATTACAACATAAAAGATCCAAGTGGGTTGAATTATCTTATTCATCATCCAATTGTTAATTTCAATATTTGATGTAATAAGGAAAAAAAGGAAAAAACAAATTTGTAAACCGTCAATTATTTTAAATAAGAGCAAATATTTGAAATCAAATAATTTACGAATGAAATGAAACATAAAAGGGATGAGAGTTAAAAGAATCATATATTCAACTTTCTTCATATATAAGAAAGGAATTCCGAATTCATATTTGATTTGATTGCGTAGCAAATTGTAAAAGACGAGACCGATAGAAAATAGGGCAAAAAATAGATTTTCGGATTCTCTGCGCCTTCTAATAAACAAAAATAAAAAATAACCACCTACTGTTAGATATACGACAAGGAACAGTAGTTTGGTGAATTCTTCAAAATAGAATTTTTTCATCATTTGAGATGATTTTCCTAATGAAGTACTGTCTTGTTCAACTCCTACCGTATAATCAAAGTATGGTTGAATATGAACCATAATTAAATTTGTCTCGCCATAATTGATCAATTGATTTGGGATAGGATAAAGACGGATGCGATCATAACTTTGAGGTTCATGAGCATCCCATTTCCCTGTTTCAGCAATCTTAACACCATTCCAATAGAATTTATCTCTATCATTGATAACACCAAGACGAATCGAAATATTGCCCTGGTTATCCTTAGGCATTCTTATCCACTTAGCAAGAAGTATGTTTTTTTTGCCCTGAAACTCAGGTGCTTCCTTTGCAATATTTCCAGGCACTTTGACAGTTTTCCAAAGTGATTTATCAAACGGGGCTAAGCTTTGTTTTTTAATTTCAGATTCAGAGAGTTCTCCCGTAAAAACATACCAAGCAGAATCTTGATTTTCATTGGAATCTAGGCTGACAGGAGATTCTAAATTTGTAACCTGGAAGGTATTGGGTTTCTCTTCTGAAGAAAGACTGTAATTGAATAACAGGAAAAGAATCAAAAAATATTTTGTCATGTTAGAGTGTTGTCATCTGGCAAAGCATGAAATAAAGAAACCATAGACATTAGATATATATGTACATTAAGTTAAAAAAAGCAAAAGAAAAAGCAGTTTTAAATTTTCATCCATGGATTTTTTCAGGAGCAATCCATGAAGTAGAAAAAGGGATAAAATCTGGTGATACAGTTAAAGTTCTTTCACATGAAGGGCAATTTCTGGCTTACGGACACTTTGATCCTTCCAGTCAAATCAGAGTAAGGTGCTTTTCTTATCTTGAGAATGAGTCTGATGAAACACCAGAATTTTGGCTAAAGAGATGGCGTGAAATATATAAAAGAAAAATTGATTCCTTTATAGATACAGAGAATACTGGATTTCGTTTTTTATATTCCGAAGGTGATATGTCGCCCGGATTTATTGTAGATTGTTATGATCAATCAGCTGTATTTTTTTGTCGAACACCAGGAAGCATTCGTCACAAACAGACATTAGTTTCCCTTTTAATAGAATTAGGATTCAATAACATTCTTGAAAAAGAATCTAAAAACGAATCAGATGAAGTGATCAATGCGATCTTTCATAAAGGTCATGACAAAAAGGTAGTTTTCGTAGAACATGGCTTACGTTATTATTCAGATTTGGAATTTGGCCAAAAGACTGGTTTCTTTTTGGACCAAAGAGAAAATCGAAAATTACTAGGAAGTTATGCGAAAGGAAAAATTGTATTAAATGCATTTGCCTATTCAGGTGCATTTTCAGTTTGTGCCTTAAAGAATAAGGCAGAGATGGTACATAGTTTAGATATTTCATCTCAGGCGATAGCCTTAACGGAAGAAAATTTAGATTTAAATTTTGATCAATCGTTTATCGAAAGTAAACACAAAAGTATCGTTAAAGATTGTTTTGTGTTTTTAAAAGAAATGAAAATGGATGAATATGATTTGATTATTTTAGATCCACCTGCCTTTACAAAAAATATTTCAACTGTCAACCAAGCAGCTCGTGGTTATAAAGAGATCAATATGAAGGCCATTTCAAAAATCAAAAAGGGTGGGATCATATTTACTTTTTCTTGCTCGCAACACATTTCCTCTGACCTTTTTCGCAAAATCATTTTTGGTGCTGCTAAAGATACAGGTCGTCCAGTGAAGGTTCTTCACCAAATGAGCCAGGCAAGCGATCACGCTTTTTCTATCTATCATCCTGAGGGTGAATACTTGAAAGGGCTTGTGATTCAAGTTGATTAATGTAGAATGACTTTCAATCCTGGACAGAACTTCCTATGAAATTTACTTCTTTAAGTTTCCTATTATTTTTTTTAATCGTTTATGTATTGAATTGGGTTTTGAAAGGAAAAGCCAGACATCTTTTTCTATTTGTTGTTTCCGTTTTATTTTATGCGGCTTGGTCAATTCCCTTCGCGTTTCATTTTCTTGCCATAGTCATTATAAATCATTTTGCTAATATACAAATTCAGAAGAATCAAAAATCCAAGTGGTTTTATTCGATTCTGATTTTAAATTTTGGAAATCTTTTTCTGTTTAAATATTTCTATTTTGTTTGGGATAGTCTATTATATATCACTGCTTCGCCACTATATTCACCTGAACATATTCGTTCCTTTCTTGAAAGTCAATTTGGTTTTGAATCAATCACTTTGCCTCTAGCCATTAGCTTTTATTCATTTCAAATGATAGCCTATACTATCGATGTTAAACGAGGCGAAGCTAAAGAAAATCCGAATTTTTTACAATTTGCACTATTTATATTTTTCTTTCCCCAATTAGTAGCAGGACCGATAGTCAGGCATGGAGAATTTTTTCACCAATTGCAAAATTGGGAAGTTAAAAAACATCAGTTATTCGAAGGTCTTTATCTAGTTTTTTTAGGATTAATAAAAAAAGTTGTGGTCGCTGATAATTTAGCGCAAGTTACAGATCCTATATTTTTTAATCCAAATTCTTTTGATGGTGTGTCCAATGGAATGGCTCTTGTTGGCTTTGCTTGTCGTGCCTATTGTGACTTTTCTGGATATACAGACCTTGCCCGTGGTCTTGGTAAACTGCTCGGTATAGATTTGCCAGAAAATTTCAAGGCTCCGTTTTTGGCTTCTTCAATCAGTGAAGTTTGGACTAGATGGCATATGACGCTTGCTAGCTGGATTCGTGATTATATTTATATACCACTTGGCGGATCAAGAGTAAACGAAATTAGATCCTATTTTAATTTACTCCTAACTTTTTCCCTCACTGGGCTTTGGCATGGAGCCAATATAACTTTTTTTCTATGGGGATTTTCCCACGGTACACTATTATGTTTGGAGAGAAAGTGGAATCTATTTAGAAAAGCAAAGGGTGGAGATATCAATCTTCCTTTGCCAATGTATAGAAAAATTTTAGGAATTATTTATGCATTTGGTTTCTTTAGCCTAACAACCGCATTCTTTAATGCAAGTAATGTGAGTATATCAAAGTTTTTATTAAAAAATACTTTTCTTGGAAACGTAGGTTTAAGAACCCCGAAATTAGAATTACTTTTTTATTCACTCATCTTAACATATTTGTTTAACTATTTACAATTGAAGGAAAGTTTTCCAAGAAAAGAATGGTCAACTTTGAAAAGTATTAGTTTTCTTTTTGTCTTTGGATTTGTTTCCTTAATTCTTCTCGGTTATCTGGCACCTGGAGGCACTGAATTTATTTATTTTCAGTTTTAAATTTATGAAGAAACAAAATATTACAATTATTCTTTATCCCATTCTGATTTGTTTCACTTTGTTTTTATTTGATAAGATTTTTTTTCTTCCCATCATTGTAGAAAATACGCATAGTTGGAAAAAAATCGAGCGTTCCTTTTATGATTATAAAGAGGATTTGTATGAAGTAATGCTAACAAATCATAAAAAAAACCCTGATCGTAAAATTGGTGTTATACTGGGAAGTTCTCGTTCTGGTGAATTTGATAATTTAGCGATACGCAAATTATTAAATGATACTGACACTTATAATTTCGCCGCACCATTTGGACCGATTTCTTTTCAATACTATTGGATGGAACGCATTCAAAAAGAAAATTTACCAATCTCTTTTTTTATGGTGGAACTTGATCCTTTATTATTTACAAAGTCAGCCATCACATATTCGTTAAATGGTTCATATGATTGGCGTTTTGTATTGGGAAATACAGATTTTTATAGAGAAAATACGCAAAATCTGTGGAATGTAGAAAGTTCTGGATTTTCCGTAGATGAATCAGAAACATACTTTTTGAAGAAATTTTTTGCTTTATATAAGTATCCCATCGACTTCGGAGCGATCAAGGCAAATAACCAAGAATTAGAAGTAGGTTTTTTCCCAGGACTAAGTGCAGGCATTACTGGCAAAGAACACAAAAGAGAATTCCTTAAAAAAATCAAAGTCGCCAATCGAGAGTTACTTGGTGCTATGCCCAATGAAATTAAATTTGCCAATGCTGATTTTTTCTTAGAAAAAGATGCTGAAAATATTTTTAATACACATATGAATCCATATAAAATATCTTTAACACAAATATATTTTTTTAAACGTATGTTAAAGCTTATGGAAAATAAAAATATTCCAGTTATTTTTTATTACCCAGTTGTAGCAAATGCTTTAAAAACAAAAATGGAGAAGGGTGGTATCTTAGATGATTTTAATCACCAAACATCCACATTAATTCTTAAATCAAAAGAGAATAAAAATACCAAGTTTTATATTGTCGATCCAAGTATTAATAAAAATTGGACATGCCGTGATTTTGTGGATGCTTTGCACTTAAGTGGTGCTTGTTTTTCAAATCTATTGCCGATTCTTTTTCCTGTAGAACTTAGGAATCAATAGAATTATCTACGATTTTTCTTCTTCTTTTTAAGTATGGTAATTGGTAAAAATTATAAATAAAATAATAACCAAATGTAGTTAACAGGAAATAGGTGGGTATGATAAAGATTTCTAATTTTTCAAAGATGTTATTTTGTATGTTTTGTTCTTCAGCATAAACTGAGCTAAAAATGAGAATGGAAGAATAAAAGAATAAGGACAATAATAAGTAGAGAGTAGTAGATTTCAAAAGCCAAAGAGTATCACTCAAATCATATTTAAAATTTTGAAACTCTTCAAAGATGACTTTATAAGACTTTTGGTGGTTTTGTTTGTAAATGGAATATGCTTCCAAGATGTCTTCATCTTTTGGTTTTCCATCCAAGAGTACAAATTCAAAATCCAAACCTCTATCATACTTTTCACGCATGGAAGGGTTAGTAAGCACAGAATAAGCATAATTTAATTCGATTATCTTTTCTTTCACTAATTCCGGAGAATACGTTTCCAGTTTTTCCCAAAATTCCCTTAAGGCTAGGAACTGAGTCCGAATTTCGCTTAGATTTGCCGTTCGTTCCATCCCAAGGATCTCATATAAAGTTTCTTTTCTGACAAGCGACATACGTGATAGAGACTGACTTAGGACTTTCTCCTGTCAATTCCGTCTTGATCTTTGCTTTACAACTTCAATTTTCGAAAAATGATAGAATTATGAGCCTTTCTACCGAACTAAACCTCAATCCCGATATCCAAATACCAAGTCTCGGGCGTGTGTTTGTTGAAACCTATGGTTGTCAAATGAACGAATACGATTCTGGGATAGTGAAAGAACTCTTTCGAAAAGAAAATTATGAAAATGCCAATAGCATTGAAGACTCAGACATTATTTTTTTAAACACTTGTGCGGTGAGAGAAAATGCTCATGCAAAAATATATGGTCGACTTCAATCCCTTGGGTATTTGAAAAAAAAGAATCCAAATCTAGTCATTGGTGTGCTCGGATGTATGGCTCAGAATTTGGGCGATGATTTATTTAACCAGGAATTGCCTTTAGATTTAATTGTTGGACCTGATAATTATAGGTCTTTACCTGAACTAATACAAAAAATACGAACTGGGGAAAGAGATGTCCAACTAACAAGACTTTCTAAAACGGAAACCTATGATGAATTGGAACCACGTGTTGTAAATGGCATTCAAGCATTTGTAACGATTATGCGAGGATGTAATAATTTTTGTACATTCTGTGTTGTGCCATATACACGCGGAAGAGAAAGAAGTAGGGAACCTGAATCTATACTCACAGAAATTAAGAAACTAGAAGAGATAGGTGTCAAACAGGTCACCTTACTTGGGCAAAATGTAAATAGTTATGAATATGAATCAAATGATTTTGCTTCTCTCGTAGAACATATATTAAACAATACAAATATTGAAAGACTAAGATTTACATCTCCTCATCCAAAAGATTTTCCCGTACATTTGATTGATTTGATGGCGAAAGAGGAGAGGTTTTCTTCGCAGATCCATCTTCCACTCCAAGCGGGAAATGATAAAGTTCTAAGAGATATGAAACGAAGTTATACTAAGTCTGAATACTTAGAACTAGTTCAATTGATTAAAAAAACAATTCCTGATGTAGGAATTACGACTGACATCATAGTCGGATTTCCAGGGGAAACCAAAGAAGAATTCGAAGAAACCTTAGAAGTTGTGCGAACTGTTGGTTATGATATGGCTTATATGTTTAAGTATTCCGAAAGGGAAGGCACGATCGCAAAACGAAAATTTGTTGATGATGTCCCTGAGGAAGAAAAGTCTCGTAGACTTATTGAACTTGTTGATTTACAAAGTTCCATTTCATTAAAAAAGAATCAGGAAAAAATTGGAAATATTTTTGAAGTTTTAATAGAAAATACTTCAAAAAAGAGTAAACTTGAGTTATGCGGAAGATCGCATTGCGGTAGAATGATCGTTTTTCCTATACCAGAAGGGGAAAAAACGGATTTGGACTTTTGGATTGGGAAAAAAATTAACGTCAAGATTCATTCTGTAACGAGCGCTACATTAAGAGGTACGGTGTTTGGAGGATAATTCAAAAAAGATTGACCTCAGGTCGGTTCGTGTCTTTTCAAAAGATGACCTTCCACCTGGTTTTGTTGTTGATACAGATCGTGGCGGGAAATTTAAAAAATTTAAGCCACCAATCTTAAGAATTTACATTTTAAAAGAAATCCTCAGTCCTTTTCTTGTCGCTCTGTCTTTTTTTACCATGATTTATATGGCTGTTGCCATTCAAAAAATGATTGGTCTCTTTGTTGGCAAGGGTATCGATTTTTTTCGCTTACTTGATTATATGGGTTATGTATTTGGTAATACTTTGCCCATGACGATTCCCATGGCATGTTTGATGTCTGGAATTATGGCCGCAGGACGTTTATCAGGTGATTCTGAAATTACGGCTATGCGAGCATCAGGTGTTTCATTTCCATCAATATATTCAAATTTTCTAATATTTGGATTTGTAATGACTTTGATAGTTGCCTATTTAAATTTTTATTTAGGTCCAGAAAATACTCGGAAAATGAAAGAATTTGATAACTGGATCGCCACATACAATCCTTTACTTGCGATTCAACCAGGTCAGTTTTCAGGTGATAAAACTCAGGATTTGTTTGCCGAAAAAGGTCGCACAATGTATTCAGGTGGTGTGGACAATGAGGGAAACCTCAGCAAAGTACAAATTCGGGAATGGCAAATTTCAGCCAGTGGAACGGATTATATCATATTAAATAATTTAATGGTACCTATGGGTGGCTCAAGAGTCATTCAAATTATCAATGCAAACGAAGGTATGTTAGTCGAGAAAAAAAATCCCAAAGGTGAGTATGAAAAATCCATACGATTAAAAAAAGGATTTGTCATCGAATGGAATACCGAAACGGAAGGGGTCAGCGTTACTAATTTTTTGAATGGAGAGATGGATTACAATGTCCCGACCAAAAAAGAAACCAAAACTTTAGGAATCAATGTCAAACCAGATACCTTTTCTTTACCTATGTTATTGCACATTAGGGCTGCCATGGAAAGTGAAGGTTTGGAAAAAATCCCTGGCTTAGAGATGTTAAACGAAATGGGTATGTCCATTAAAGGTGTGAATGGACTGAACCAAATAGTAGAAAAATTAAAAATGGAAATTTTATTGGGTTCGCAAGGTGGAACAACTGACCAAACCGAACTCACTCAAAAATTTGCCGTGTTTTCGCAGTTAAGTGAACTATTAAATGAGTCCAAAAAAACCTTAACAGCTTTTAACATCGAAGTTCATAAAAGATTTGCCACTCCACTATCCTGTCAAATTTTCTTCTTTCTTTCCTTCCCTCTGGGCTTAGTCGTTAAGCGATCTGGTAAAGGTATGAGTTTTACCTTAGCTGTAGTTTTTTTACTCATCTACTATTTATTTTTTATTTTTGGAACAGGAATCTCTTACAAGGCAAATGTTCCAGATTGGCTCGGGCCCTGGTCTGCAAATATCGTCATCTCCCTTATTTCTGGCTACATAATGGTAACAAGAACCGATGCCAAACTTCCAGATTCGATTCGCAGTAAATTAGGTTTCTATTTTAGAACCAAAGAAAGAATCGAAACATTTTTCGAAAAATTAAAAAATCGCATAAAGAAATCAAAATGATGTAAATTTTGCTGGAAAATTCCCATATTTCTTTGTCCAATTAGAATTATATTAGATCTTCGTTGGAGTGTAATCTTTGAAAACCTCACTTATTTGGAATGTCTCGGAAAATCGTCCATTTCCACTCGAATTATGGAAACACCCGAAAATCAAAATCCAAGTGAATCAAATCAATATTGCGGATATTGATAAAATCAAACTATCTTCCAATGAATTTAATTTTCTTTTTCTGCAAGTCTCAGGGGCGGAATGGGAAAAGTTAAAACCGACCTTGAAAAAAGAATTCGACCTGCAGCCATTTTTATCTCTTATCATAGTTCACTCCGGTGATGCTTCTGAAAAAATTTATGAAGAAGTAAAATCTAGTTCCAAATACCTTGTTTTACAAAATCCATTACATACTCGTGAATTACGAATCATCCTAGATCGTTGTATACAGACAGAATTTTACAAATCAGCAGCTCTTGATATTGGCAATAGCTGTTTAGAAAACGTAGGATTTTTTGAAGGCGTATTTTCCCTAGCTCATAAAGAATACGAAGATTCCAAAATGGAAAATTCTGCTTTAAAATCAATTTTAGATTATGAAGAGCAGGTTAAAAAATCACAAATTGGCATCAATACCGCAATGGATAAAGTGACTGATTTAAAAAATCAGGAATTGATTGAGTTACACGAAAGAGTTAAGGCAAGCGAACAATTGGACCTTTTGAGAGAGACCGAATTAAAACAAGCTCTTGAAATTCAGAAAGCCACAGAACAAGTATTAAATTATTCTCGTATCGAAGAAATGCAATTGGATCGTATTTTAAAAGCGCAAGACAGATTGTTTGAATACACTGAATCTGAAATACGAGACCTGATTGAAGAAAATAAAAGATTAAAACAACAATTGGGTTTAAAATAATCTAAATATCTTTAGCAACTTTTTCTTCAATCGCAGTATATTCTTTAGATTCTCTTCCATAATGAAGTTCTGCAAATCGTAATAGGTGTTTCTTTTTACTTTCTTTAAATTCATCTGCCATTTCTGAGTTTTTACCTTTTAAGGCATTAGATTCTAACTTTTCATAAGCGAGAGCTAACATTCGATGAGGTTCTGCTTCCTTTTCATGTTTTTCAGATAAAGCAATGTATCTTTCCAAAAAATCAGCAGATTGAAAATAATTTTTGAATGCATCTTGGTGTTTTATGTATTCTCTATAAAGTCCAGCTTTTAAATCCAAATAAGGCTCACTTGCCTTTACTTTGGGATTTTGAATTTTATCTAATATCGCCATACCTCGAATGAGTTTCGTATTAGCATTGTTACGTGCATCGCTTTGCATTTTTGACAAATTCTTTTCGAGATTATCATTTCGCGTTTTTTTTTGCCATTCGTAGCGATCTTCATAATAAACTATTTTTTTGGCATCATCGCGTTTTTTTTGAATGGTTTTTAATGCGTTTTCGAATCCTTCGATGGCTAAAGAATATTCTTTGTTCGCATCCTTCCAGCGTTTTTGGGAACTCGATTCATCTACTAAATCTAGAATTTCAATTTCTTTAAATCTTTCTGGACCATCACCCCAGGGACTTCCTTTTTCTGGGGTTCCTGGAAGAATTTGTTCCACCTTTGTATCTGCCAAAATAGGAAAATGAAAACTTATGAGAAAGAGTAGAAAGAATGAAGATTTTTTAGAGAACATTAACCAATCCTTGGTTCATAAGTAAAACTTTCCTTGTATCCAGGAACTTGGCAAGAACTATCATTCTATGGCTTTGATTCAACGAAAAATGGAAATAGTAAAGAATATCGTTTTGATCGCACATGATAATAGAAAGGAAGATTTATTGGAATGGGTGCATTTTAATAAAGGCACTCTTTCCAAACATCATCTTTCTGCCACGGGCACAACCGGTAAATTGATCCAAGAAAAAACACAATTGCCGGTGTATCGATTTATATCAGGACCACTTGGTGGGGACCAACAAATTGGTGCTAAAATTGTAGAAGATGGAATTGATTTTATGGTATTTTTTTGGGATCCATTGACCGCACAACCGCATGATCCAGATGTAAAAGCTTTGTTAAGAATTGCTGTATTGTACAATATTCCTATGGCATGCAATAGATCGAGTGCTGATTTTCTAATTTCCTCTCCCTTAATGGAGAAGGAATACAATCTCCAATTAATCGATTACGGAAATCGAATACCCGCAAAACATTAATTTAGATTTTGTATTCAAAAATTTAGCAGTTGCTTGGTGCCTATTTTTGAACTGTTTTTTAAGTATCGGAAGGATAAACCATTTTGATATGGGCCAAAGGTAAAAATCTAATTTGATCTGATCGATTAATTTAGATTTGTCTTTTGATATTTCTTTAAATATATGAGAATGTTCAAATTCTAAAAATGGTCCAGATATTTGCTTATCTATAAACAATTCATTTTTCACATAAGCAATATGTTTGGCGATCCATTTGATTTTAAATATTGAAACGAGTAAAATGGCAGTTTCCCCAATCATTAATGAATTTGGTTTTTGTAAAACTACCACACCTGGCGCTTGGTTTACCAGAGTATCAAATCCATCTTTACTTTCATGAAATCCAAACAACGTATCTCTAGAAATTTCAAATTCAGATTGGCAAATAAAATAAGTCATAATTAATCTAAAGAGAATATGAAACAAAGCCTTTTCAAGACTATAATCAGATTATTTCAAAATAAATCTTTATCAGATATAAATTTAGATGATAATGCGATAGAAAGATTAAAGGAAGAAGAGAAAAAGCAAAATAAACCGATAACATTGGAAGTCCAAATCAAAAGAGACAGAAACTTGAGCGGGAATGTGTTTGTTGGGTTTATTGATAAATTAAAATCCGGAGTTGGTTTGATTCAAATCCATCCAAATGATTTAGATATTTTACAAGGAGGGAATATTTCTTATAGTAAGGAAGAAGGTAAGTTTTTATATTTCCCCAATGTTGATTTAAAATGGGAAATCACTCCGAATCCACAAATTCATAAAATAGTTTCGAACAAACTTTTTACCAATATTGGTAAGACATGGAATTCGGAATATAAATCTGCATCATTACTAGTTTATGATTTGTTATCTTTGGAAAATGTAACTTCATTGTATGCAAATGAATATGACTTACAAATTGAATTTAAAAATAAAAATATCACTCCCGAATTAGAAGAGGAAATTTCAGAAATAATTCTTAATTATTTTTCGAACCTTTATCCTCGGTTAGATGAACAGTAACGAAATCGCCAGTTGCAAGTTCCCTTTCCCATCCACGGTTTTTGGGCTTCACCAAACTGATTTCATTGCCGAGTTCAAGCATATCAGCTTCCATAAGTAATTTACCTTTTCTCTCAAATCGTACAATTGATTTTTGAGAAAGGCCACTTTGTTTACCGAGTGAGATTAGAACTTCCGTCTCTTTTACTTTTAAAATTTTACCTTCAATTGGTAATATTTTTTTAACTTTTTCGGCAATCCTTGCAACGATTGTAGAAAGACTGTCTCTTCCTTTTTGGTTTGTTTTCCAATGTCCTATATCTTTGGATGTGAATCTATCATAAAGACTAATATCTAAATCAATTGTATCGTTTTGAAATTCATAATTACCATGTAACACATAACGAATTTTATCTTTATTGATCCTAAGGGCATCTAAATTATGTAATGATTCGACAGAAAAAGGGATTGTTTTTGTATATGGGTGAAAGTTTGTTTCTCGTATTTGATCTCGAATTTTTAAAAATTCTTTATCTTCAGGTAATCGAACATGGAAAATATTTTTTAATTCGTAGCGAAGAGCGCGTGCTAGAAGGCGGCCTCCTGGATAATGTTCTGGAAATGGAACTCTTGATTCCAGATCAAATACATACACTTCAGGGGTATAAGAAACAGAATTTGTTAATATACCTTTTGGTTCAATTTGGAAAAGTCCTTCTCTTGATTCGAGTGAAGTTTTAAGGGATTTAATGGCGAATTCCAATTTATTTTGTAATTTGAAATTTTTTGGATCTTCTTCTCTTAGTTTAATGAGTAAATTGATATATTTTACTGCATCTCCGTTCAGATCGTAATCATTTAAGAGTTCGCCTCTTACGTTCATGGGAGTTAGGTCTTTTGCTCGCAGTAAATGAAATCTGGCACTCTTATAATAAAGGGAAAATTTCTCTGCCAAAAATCTTTCCTTTCTATAATCACCCAGTTCCCTTCGAAATTTAGAATCTTCCTTGAGAGATTTAATGGCAAATTCTTCGGCTTCCAAACGTGAAATTTCGTCCATATCATCTAAATGTAAAGTGCGACGATAATGAAATTCCGAAAATTTATCTCGACCGAGCTCCTCGCCAAGACTTGCTTCTAATGAATGATAATACTTATTCTCAGGAAATTCACGAGCCAATTCATATATGAGTTTAAATGCTTGTTCGAGTAATGCTTTATCAATGTTTGTTTGTTTATATGCCTCTATTATTTTTAGCTGAACAAGAAGTAAACGAGAAGCTTCATGTTTTTCTTCTAAATTTAAAGCATTTTGTAAATTTATTTCTGCATCTTTTAAAGAATTTATTAAATTGGGAACTTGGAAATAATTTCGATACAAATTCAGTTTTGCTAATAAATAAAATCCGTTGGGATCGCTTGGTACTAGAGATATATATTTAGATAAACTATTATCAGCATCTTGCCATTTATTGCTTAATAAATATAGCTCAACTAACATCTTTTCCACATCGGCAGGATGATTGAGTTTTTCACTAAGCCTTTGCAATTTATAGATGGCTAATTCTTTTTTTTGGACACTTAAAAGAAACTTAGCTTCCAAGATGCGAAGTCCAGTATGATTTGGAAATTCTTCGAGTAGAGGATCAATCCTTTTTGGGACTTCGGTTATCTCATTTAATTCTAAATTGATTTCGGATAATCCGATTACGGCATCAAAATTTTTTGAGTAACGATTTAGAATTTCCGAATATGCTCTTTTGGCATCATTGTATGAGCCCAAAGATTTCGAACATTGTGCATAACCTAATTTTGCTTCTACGGAATTAGGATTTAATTTTAATGCATTCTGAAAATTAATGATGGCTCTGCCACAATTTCCCTGGATTTGCTTTTCTTTCCCTAAATTCAATTCGTCAATAGCTGTTTCTGCAAAAACAGATATATTAAAAAGTAGCCATAGACAAATTAAAAATTTAGTTTTCATTTGGAACAAAGTATCCCGCCTCATCTTTTCCTTTTACACCACGATGATCTACTTCTACCGTTAAATTTATAAAACGATCAATAAGCTCGGGGTTGATATCGGTTTTATAAGACAATATATATCGATTATCATAATTATTTCTTAATATCTGATATAAATTTCTTTCATCACCTTCACCATCTAAGTAAATATACTTTCCCTTAGTAGGTTCTGTCACATCAGACCAAAAACGTTTTGATGAAGTTTTATTATTTGTGCTAAGTACATAGATGGGTATAGAATGAGCTTTAGAAAATTCTATGATTCTTGTTTTCGAATATTGTAAAAAACTTTGATCATTTGTATCTCCAGAAACTAAAAAAATTAAAGCTCTGGGTCCAATATTTTGTGATAATTTTAATAAAGCCGTTAAAGCCGATTTTCCAAAATTAAATTTTTCTTCCTTTTTTGAATCACGAATTTTTGCTAAAATTTCTAACTTAGATTGAGTGAAAGGTAAAATCAAATTTGTATCTTTTCCAGATCTATATAAAGACAAATTGTCCCATTCTGTTAAAGAATTAAAAAAAGGAGTTAATGAATCATTGATGATAGGAATAGCTTTACTTAAAGCATCACTATTTTCATAAACAAATGCTACATTCATTTTTTCATTGATTTTGTTTCTTTTGGCAAGAGAGAAAAGGGGAGTCATATTATCATTTTCATACACTCGGAATGCAAGTCTGTCCACTCCAATGATTTCATCACCCGAGCGATTTCTAAGCCGTGTATAAATATGAATGTTTGGAAAATTGCTAGTATCTATACTTTCCACTCTAAGATCGAGTGAAGAGAGTAGGCTATTTTTTTCAGTGAATATATCAATTCTATGCCTTGCATAATCCAATGCATAAAATGATCCCGACGAATCAATGTTAACTGAAAATGGGCGAGTTAAGACTCGATACACTCCATTTTTGTCTCTAAATCTAGGTAATAATTTCCAATCACCAGCATCGAGTGAATAAGACCAAATTCCCGTTAACTCATCGGTCAAATAAATTTGATTTTCTATGATTTTGATATTGCGAGGTTTTTTCCATTCAGATCGAGTGATTTCTTGAACCACATTTCCATCTAAATCAAAAACCAAAACTCTTTGGTTATCTTTATCAACGACATAAATCTGATCTTTATAGAAGGTTAGACCTGCCGGATTTTTTAAAATATTTTTGCCAGAACCTGAAAATTCAATTTCAAAGAGACCTTTTTCATTAAATTTTTGCACTCGATTGTTTCCAGCATCACTCACATAAAAGTTTCCATTGAAATCAAAACTAATTCCTGAGGGTCCATGAAATAAACCAGGAGAATTTCCCGGTCCACCTATGGTCTGTAAAATCTTTCCGCCAGTATCGAAAACTAAAATCTCATCTCTTCCAAAGTCACAAAGATAAATTTTATTTTTAAATGAGGCAATTGAAACAGGTTTATCTATTTTTTTTGTAAAGTTACCTTTCCAATTCGATAACGGTTCACCATTTGCATTAAACTTAATAACATTGGAAGTTCCAAAGCCAGCAACATAGAAGTTTCCTTCTGAATCAAAAGTCATATCGACTGGATTTCTAAATCTATTATTTCTAAAATTATCACCTTCTAGAGTTTTAAAATAAATGCGTTCCAGCGGTGTGCTACCACCAGCAATCGCAAGTCTCAATACTTCAATTTTATTTTGAATTAACAAATCATTCTTTCTTTGGGAAGAAAGAATTTCTAATTCTTCTAATGATTGCTCCCATTCACCTAGCAAATAGTAGTTGTTCGCTAGCTCTAAACGTGCCAAAGAAAAATCTTTTTTCAATTGAACCGCTTTTTGAAATCTTTCTTTCGCGGCAGAATATTGTTTTAGGTTTCTGTAGGTGAGTCCACGTTTAAATTCTTCCTTAGCAGATTCCTCATTGAGAGTGAAATTGGGAAAATCTATAGGAACGATTTGGGTTGCCACCAAAAAGACTAAAAAGCTAAGAATTCGTCTCAAAACAGTTTTCCTCTCCCTATCCAATGGGACATAATCCAGAAGTCAATCCAGAACTGTGATTTTCCGTGCAAATCCTGAATTCTACTTCTTTATTCTCGACATAAACTCCAATTCTCCCAACATGGAATTGCCCTTATGTCCCCTGAAACCATTGAAAAAGAGGTAAAGAGACGGCGAACTTTTGCCATCATTGCCCATCCCGATGCCGGAAAAACGACTTTAACCGAAAAACTCCTATTGTATGGGGGTGCGATCCAGTTGGCTGGTGCCGTAAAGGCTCGCAAACAAGGTAAATCGGCCACTTCCGATTGGATGGCGATGGAGAAAGAAAGAGGGATTTCTATCACATCAGCGGCTTTGCAATTTGAATACAAAGATGCGATTTTAAACCTACTGGATACTCCCGGCCATGAAGATTTTTCTGAAGATACATACCGTACACTTATGGCGGCAGATACAGCCGTTATGGTCTTAGATGCTGGAAAGGGAGTCGAGCCACAAACTATAAAATTATTTCGTGTTTGTCGGGATCGTGGAATTCCGATCATTACATTTATCAATAAAATGGATCGTCCGACAAAAGATCTTTATGCTTTGTTAGACGAAATAGAAAAAGTTCTCGGGATCAAAGCAGTTCCGGACGTTTGGCCACTCGGAACAGGTTTTGATTTTAAGGGAGTCTACGATTTACGGGATAAACAATTATTTCTCTTTGATCGGACCCCAGGTGGAAAACAAAAATCGGCATTTCGGATCTCAGGTCCCAATGATAAAGAATTAGATGCTCAGTTTGATGCAGAAATACTTTCAAGCTTTAGAGAACAAATTGATTTAGTTGAGAATGGCATTGGATCAGTGGATTTAAATTCCTTTTTGGTTGGTCGTGAAACACCTGTTTATTTTGGATCTGCTGTCAATAATTTTGGTATTGAATTGTTTCTAAACAAATTTCTAGCTCTTGCCCCAGCTCCAGATCATATTCCATTAAGAGACGGAAATTTACTTGATCCAGTCAATTCTCCGTTTAGTGCCTTCGTTTTTAAAGTACAAGCAAACATGAATAAGGCGCATCGAGATCGAATTGCTTTTTTGCGTGTTTGTTCTGGCGTTTTTGAAAGAGGATTGAATGTTAATCATAACCGATTGGACAAACAAGTTAAACTATCTTCTTCATTTGCCTTTTTTGGCCAAGATAGAAATACTGTAGATCTCGCCTATCCAGGCGACATCATAGGATTAGTTAATCCTGGAACATTTAAGATTGGTGATATTTTATCTAATGGTGTAGCACCGATGCTTCGTCCACTTCCCAGTTTTGCGCCGGAATTATTTGCAACGATTTCATGCCGTGATACCTTACAATTAAAATCTTTCAAAAAAGGTTTGGACCAATTGGCAGAAGAAGGCATCTTACATTTGTTTACTTCAAGAACCATTGGTGGTGGCGTTCCTATCATCGGAGCTATGGGTAAATTGCAATTTGAAGTATTTCAAAGGCGACTCAAAGATGAATACAATGCTGAAACTAATTTGCATATACTTCCCTATAGCGTATCCAGATGGATTTCCAAGGAAGACATTTCTAAAGTGCCAAGTAATGCAAATTTGGTGGAAGATATGTTTGGCAATCCATCTTTACTTTTTGATACAGAATGGGATATGAATTACTTTGTCAAAAATAATGAAGATCTCACTCTACTTAGTTCACCTGAAATTCAAGAATAGAATTTATATAAATACTATTAACAGATTTAATCTTTTTATTTTAATATATTTCTATAAAATTTTTCAAATTCTTTGATTTCAATTCCAATCCAAGTGATATCATCTGGGTATCCTACGCCTTGCGCGTGACTTTTTATCTCATCCACTAAGTTTGATTTTGTTTCATTGAGAGACAATTGTTTAGCATTCTTAAAAAATTGAATCAGATTTTCTCCACCAATTGATTCTTGTTTTGAATTTCTTACGTCTGTTAGTCCATCAGTAAACATAAAAAATCTATCACCTTTATTAATATCAAATTCTAAAATTTTAGGCACAAAGGATGGAAGCATCCCGAGCATAGGATTTAATCTTTCTGGAACCTTTACATTGCCATCAGGTTGAATATGGATCATACCTGGGTGACCCGCATTCGCATAGTGGGCTTTTTGGATATTAAAATCAAATATGATAAAATGAAAGGGAACAAATGAAAGTGCTTCTGGAAGATTATCTCTAACACCTGAATTCATTTTTAATAGGATTTGACTCGGTTCTGTTGTCTCTTTCAGAATTTGGTGAAATAATACCCTAACAACAGTCATCATCATCGCAGCTTGAACACCATGTCCAACTATATCACCCAAAACAAATAAATATTTGTTATCATTTAGTTTTATAAAATCATAATAGTCCCCACTAACATGAAGTAGGGGTAAATAGTAGAAATCATATTCTATTTCAGGGATTTTAATGAGATTTTGTGGTAGATATTTTTTTTGCAATATCTTTGCATAAACCATTTCTTTTTCAAATTCTAATTTTTTGGCTGAAATATCTTGAACGATAATCAGTGTCCCCCTAGGGATACTTGAATTGTTTTCCAAAAACCATAAATGCAGTTCAATTTCTAAAAATATCTTCTCTCCATCATTTGATACAGTTTCCCATTCTTCAATGCGAGTTCTTGCCGTGATTTCTTTATTTCCATAAACTTGATCTAGAAATTTTTTAGCTTCCTGATTTAATTTTTCATACACTGACATTTTATCAATAAAGAGATCTCTGATAGAAATTTCAGATTCTAGATTTGGATTGCTTAATAATTCCTTTCCATCTGCATCATATAACATCGCTGCATGTGGGAACTCTCGAAAAACAATGTTTAGTTTTCTTTTGTCTTCCATTTCTCGTCCCGAAATCAAGGCAGAGAATATTAGAGAAATAGCAAAAAGTAATAGTAAAAATAAAACGTTCTTTATGAAATTATCTCGCACCGGAACTAACATCGTTTCTTTGGGGCTACTTACAAATAGATGAAAGGGCAATCCGTACATAGGAAAACTGGATAAAAAATATCCTTCCTTATTTACTTCCACATCTCTGATTTTTGGAAGTTTTTCATTTTCACTTGCATGTTTGGCTAAAATTTCAAACCATTCTGATGGAATTCTAAAATCAGATTCTATTTGGCTAGATAAACCAAAATCACCGTCTTGATTTAAAAGAAAAATCGATTCATTCGGTTCACTAAATGGTGAATCAAGCAATAGATCTTCTAAAAATTCTGCAGAATAAATCCAATAATTTTTATTTTCATAAAGTAAAATCCAATTTTTTTGAACGTTATCATAAGGGCAGGTAAATTGAAATATTTTTCTAATTCCGTAGCTAAATGTTAGTTGATTTTCGTTAAGACATTGGTTAAAAACTTTATTTTCTTCCAAATCGTTTCTATTTCCAGTCCAGAAGTAATTTTTTTCCTTTGACTGAGTTGATAAATGATCCCTTATGTGATTTTCAAAATCTATGGACATCAACTGAACGCGCGTTAATTGAAATCTGTAGTTCCAGTCTAAGGTTTCTTTATAATTTTGGTATAAAAAATTGGAAATAAAAAAAGCAAAAGGTAAAATGACAAAAACTATTAGTGAAATAAAAAGTTTTAAAAAAGACTTGGTTTTGAAAATATCAAATGTTCCACGGAGGGGCCTAAATTTTAACTTTAGCTCTCCTGGTTTCATGTTAATTCGTTAATAGAATTATATTATAATTAGCTGATTCTGTATTTCCTAATCTATCAACGCTGTAATATTCAAAATAAATTTTGTCCTTACATCCATAATTCGTTGTTTCAGAGATAGGAATTTGAGTGTCATACTTTTTCCAATTGGATTTAGTGTTTAAATCACAAACAAATCTATAAAAAGTAGATTCTATACCAGAACCAATATCTATGGAATTCAGTTTGAGAAATGTATTTCCAGAAATAAACTTAAAATCACGAGTATTGAATGTTTCACCAATGATTTGATAGTCTGTATTTGGTGGCGTAAAATCGATATGGAAATTATAACGATTCAATTTTTCTTTATTTCCTAAAGTATCAATTCCATAGAACTCTAATTGATATTCTCCATCTTTCTCAAATACCAAGGATTCATTTTTTATATTTTGCCAGGGCTTTTCATTGATTCGATACACATACGTTATTTCTTTTTTGGACTCATTCGAATCACGCAAGAGAATCTTTGGGCTTACCAAATAATTCACTTCCTTTTGATTCTCCGATTTCAGTGTTATAAATGTATCTGTAATTACAATGGGTTTGGGGACTTCAAATTTGGTTGTGTCTTTCGTTTTTGGAGTCAGAGGATATCTTTTGATTGGATTTAGTTCTGTCCAATACCCACGGATATTGAGTCGAGCAACAGCCCTTACGCGAAAAAAATTTGCATTTGAGGGTGGAGTGATCACCACGCGACCGCGAGGAACTGTTTTTTGTATGGGCGTTTCTACTTTGTTTTTTAAGTCTGATTGGTTCCAAAATTCAATTTCATATTCTTTGATAATTGGATTTTTTTCATCCAATAACAAGGTCATCTGAAAGGGGATTTCTTCCGATTGAAGAGAGATTAAAAATATGTGAAAAAATAAAATAATAAGAGATTTAGAAATGAAGGAAGAACGAAACCTCATGGTTGGATTTTTGGTGCTTCTGGGATCAAAAACGGAGTCATTGGAGGTTTCCCTTTTTCTACAAATGTGGCATAACCAGCATTAACTTCAACAGTCTCATTTTGGGCGCTGACAGCGACTTTGCCTTCATAACAAGCAAGACTCGTATTTTCTTTTTCATCCACTTCTGTAATAAATTCTGTTCCTTTCACATCTGCAATGGCTGCAGGAGTCCTAAGGATCAGCATTTTTTTCATCGAAGAACCATTTGCTTTGGAAACGATAGCTTTCAATCTCCCTTTTCGGAGAAAGAAACTATCAGGTTCTGATTCATTTTTGACTCGTTCTACAAGCATATGGCTGTTTGGCGACATTTCGAGCTCTGAACCGTTATTTAATCTCAGAGCGAGCTTTGATTCCATATCAGTCTTAGCTTCATCGCGTAAAAATAGTCCCGTACCGATATGCGCCAGATTCCAGTTAGTTTCCTTTTTGGAATGTAAAAAAACTTCTGTTTGGCCTATACTTTGAATCACTTCGGCAATGGGTTTTTTTCCCAAACTGGCTGGAATCCAAAGTTTCATTCCAGGCATAATTAAATTTGGATTATCGATTTTATTTGATTTGAGTAATTCTTTCCATTTTCTTGGGTCATCCAAATAAGTTTTAGAGATGACGGACAATGTTTGCCCTTTTTCTACAAGGATAGTGATGCCATCCTTGCCATGTTCGGAATTACTATCAGCTGTTAGAATTGTTAAAAAAGAATAAAATAATATTAAAAAGAAGTAAGAAAGATTCTTGAAAGAGAATTTCAAATTCAGAGAATTCTTTCTTACTTTGATCATTTAACTATTTTAAGTTTTCTGCAACTAACTCAGCAATGTCTTTTACTTTAACTGAATCAATTTTTTCTGCACTTTTTACCCCATCTGTGATCATAGTGATACAAAATGGACAAGCAGTAGCAATGGTCGTCGCACCAGTATCTAAAAGTTGACCTGTTCGTTTTGTATTGACTCGCATACTTTCTGGATTGGATTCATCAACGTGTTCTTCCATCCAATACTGTGCACCACCAGCACCACAACATAGACCTTTAGAATGATGGTCTTTTGCTTCTTCAATTTTGCCACCTGAAACTTTTTTAACCAATTCACGAGGGTTCTCGTAATTGTTGTTATATCTTCCAATATAACAAGAGTCATGATAAGTATATTTTCCTTGGGAAGCATCATCTGCCACTTTTACATCAATTTTCCCTTCATGTGAAAGTTGGTTGATAAACTCGGAATGGTGAACGACTTCGAAATTTCCACCAAACTGAGGGTATTCGTTTTTAATGGTATTGTAACAATGTGGACATGCTGTAACGATTTTTTTAACACCGTAACCATTCATAGTATCAACATTTTGTTGAGCTAAAGTTTGGTATAAGTATTCGTTTCCACCACGTCTGGCCGAGTCACCAGAGCATCCTTCTTCTGTTCCAAGGATACCAAAATTGACATCTGCTTTTTTCATGATTTTCACAAAGTCTTGCGAAATCTTTTTGTTTCTTTCATCAAAAGCCCCAGCACAACCAACCCAATACAGGATATCGATATTTTTGTCTTCCGATTCCCCGAGAATTTTAACGTCCAAACCTTGCGCCCAGTCTGCTCTGGTATGAGCCCCAACGCCCCATGGATTGGAATTGTTTTCCATATTTGTGAAGGCTTTTTGTAATTCTGGACTCATTTTTGATTCAGCAAGAACCAAATGTCGTCTCATTTCAATGATCGCATTTACTTGGTTATTTCCAACGGGACATGCTTCAACGCACGCATAACAAGTCGTACATCCCCAAATGGATTCTTCGCTTAGCCCATCATGTGAATTGATCACTCCCGTGTCGATTGCTGCAACGGCTTCCTGCGCTTCCTCTCTAGTTTTGCCCATACGAGCTTTGTCAACTTCAGGCATTTTTTCAAGTAACTGATGTTTTAGTTCGACGATGATTGCTTTTGGATTTAACATTTTGCCAGTTCTGTTCGCTGGGCATTCCACTTGACAACGACCACATTCGATACAAGACATACCATCCAATAAATTTGGCCATGGGAAGTCTTCTACGCGATTTGATCCCCAGACTGCATTTTCATCATCTAAGTTTAACTTTGATAATTGGCCTTTAGGAGTATTTGTCGCAAAAAAGTAGTTAATCGGTGCAAAAATTAAATGAGCATGTTTTGAAGTCGGAACATACAACATAAATGCAAATACTGTAAAGATATGACCCCACCACATAATTTGGAAAACCATATCAGCACTAGAATTGGAAATACCAATGGCTTCCCAAATTTTTCCAAGTCCACCATCAATAAGTCCTGCATGAGTATAATATTCTGCAGCTACAGTTTTCGCACCATTTCCAAGTAAGGTGGTCACCATCAGAGTCGCAATCATACTAATGACGATCGCAGAAGCAGGTGAGTGAACATCGAGTCCTTTTGCTTTTTTGATCCATCGTCTCCAAGCAAAAAACCCGAGACCTGTAAGAACAAGAATGGATACAAAATTTACGATTTGTTCATATATGTGATTTGCAGATTCACCAAAAAGAAAATTTGGTAACATGAATTTATAAGGATCATCCATCGCATAACCAAAAGTACCTGCGATGATTTGGCTTGTCGTATGAATGGTATAAACCAAAAAGCCATAAAAGATAAAAGCATGCATAATCCCACGAAGTGGTTCTCTGAAATTTTTCTTTTGGAGAACTACATTTTCAATGAAACTTTTAATTCGAAAAGGTAGGTTAAGATCTTTTAACGCATCTTCGTTAAAGGAAGCTGGTCTTCCCTGGAAAATGAGTCGAAGTCGGTAGATGATAGCTCGAACAAAAACTATGTTCGCTACGATAAAGAAAGCTGAAAAGATTATGTGAAAGAGAATTCTTCCGATATCCATTTATATTTAAGCCCTTAAGGTGTTGGTATTTCCTAGGATTTCCATAGAAAAATGAATGTCCAGGAAAATTCAGTTTTTAATATGATTAGAGAGTGAATTCTTATGTCAAAGCTAGGTAAGCATGATTCCAGATAGTTTCCAATTTTTACAAAGTAATCCTTGCGATGCCATTCTGATAAAAGCATTGGACGGGGAAAGAATTTCCAAGGAAGAAGCTCTTCTCCTTTATGAAGAAGCTGATTTCTTAAAGATTCAGATGACTGCCCGGGCTCTCCGTGAACGGATAAGGCCCGCAACAGAGGCAAGTTATACCATGTTCCGTGTTGTCAATTACACAAATTATTGCAATGTCGAATGCAATTTTTGCTCCTTTATGGATGAAATTGGCAATGGAAAGGGATATGTTCTTACAAAAGAAGATATTTTACAAAAAATGGGATATTCCATGGAAATGGGAGCCGACCAGATGTTTTTGCAAGGTGGCGTTTACCCAGAGATTCCCTATGAATACTATCTCGATGTGATTCGTTCTGTCAAAGAGCGGTTTCCGTCTATGCACATTCGTGCCTTTTCTCCCGTCGAAATTATCAATTTAGAAACCATAACTGGACGTCCGCTAAAAGATATTTTAATCGAATTAAAATCGGTAGGACTTGATTCCGTTCCCGGCGCTGGGGCAGAAATTCTAACGGAAAGAATGCGCCGAATCATTTCCCCAAAAAAGGCGACTGTTTCTGAATGGGTAAGAGCCATGGAAACCTGCCATGAAGTAGGATTATTCGGTTCTGCTAATATTGTGTTTGGTTCAGAAGAAACACAAGAGGAAGTCATAGATCACTTGCAGGTGATTCGTGATTTGCAAGATCGAACGGGAGGATTTTTATCTTTTATCCCTTGGACTTTCCAGCCCCAAACCAAACGTTTTAAAGTAAGAAATGTCCCGACACATGAATACCTAAAAGTACTCGGGATTTGCAGAATCTTTTTGGATAACATCAAACATATCGAAACGTCTGTGATGGTGCTCGGAAAAGGTGTTGGCCAACTGGCGCTTTTCAGTGGAGCCGACGATATTTCTTCTGTGGTCATTGAAGAAAACGTATTACGATCCTTTGGTCTTAAAACGGAAAAAGAAGCACAGAAATTTTTAATAGAAGGTGGCTTTAAACCAATTCGAAGGGATTTATTTTATAAAGAAAAAGAAATCATTCTGCAAACATAGTTTAACTATGTTTGGCAGGTTCATTCGATGGGAGAATGGTAATACGATTACGACCTGCATTCTTAGAAGCATAGAGAGCGGAATCAATTTTATGATACAACTCATCAAATGTAGGATCTTCGCTGGATAAAAACATAGTGGCCCCAATAGATACAGTGATACGAATCGTATCACCAGCATGATTATAGACGGGAATGCGCAAAACTTCAATTTTTTCCCGAATACTTTCTGTTAGTGTTTCCAATCCTTCTTTATCAACAGGAGAAGCGAGGATACAAAATTCATCCCCACCAATGCGAGCCGCTATATCAGTCGACCTAACTCTAGTGCGAAGGGTTTTACCGAAAGCTTGGATCGCAAGGTCACCTTGTTTGTGACCATATTTGTCATTGATTTGTTTTAGGTGGTCCAAATCCAAAATGACAAGACCGATTTGAAATCCTTCTCTTTTGGAACGTTTTTTATATAAATCAAATTGTTCGAGCAGGTGACGCCTGTTATATAGATCAGTCATGGAATCAGTTCTAGATAAATCATGGATTTTCTGATTGATCTTTAAAAGTTTACCCACCGTGATTCGCAATTTGATTTTGGCACGGTATTCTTCAAAACGCCAATAATTAATTAACAGATTTGCCGTAAACCCGACACCTAACAAAAAAGTAACGATCAAAACGTCTTGATAGAAAATGAAACGATCAAAGCCCAAAATCTGGGAAAAATTTAAATGTAAGGGAATAAAAATACAAAGGAACAAAACAGATAACAGAAAAATTCGAATGGGCTCTAACCAGAGTATGATGGCAGAACTAGCAAGGACTATGGCTGAACCAAACAGATAATAAGAATGGTTTGGTTTATCAAAAACCATCATCGGGATATAAATGAGAATCATCGATGTGATAAAAAAGCCAGTAAATGAAAAGATATGTCTTTCAAAGAATCGAAATCGTTTTTTAGCAAAGATATAAGCAGTAAAACAAATAGCAAGTGCCGAGATTCTAAAAAAGGAAATCCAAAAAGTCGCTTCCTTGGTACGAACCAGTGAATCCACAAAAAATAAAGATACCATAGAGGTAAATGCACTTAAGACCCCAAAAATCATCACTGAAGAACGAATATCAGAAAAATTTGTAGCTATAAATGTAGGGTGGTAGGTACGTAAAAACAACTTACGAATGATAAATAGAAATCTACGTGCATTGTATTTGCGCATATGGCCTAGCTTTCAAGAATAATTGTAAGAGTTAAGAATTGCAAGTAATAAGGGATTTTAAAAGAGGATTACTTTGCGCGAATTTTTGACTAAGACATCAGGAAGAGACATACCATCGCCACCGAGACTTCTCAATCTTTTATTTCCTACATAGAGTATAACGCCCTTGATTCCAAAATTTCCTATCAAACTATAACAAATTTGATCCAATCGATCTTTTAAGATTTCAGGACTTCCCCCGAATTCTAATTCTTTTGAGAAAGAAACATGCAGTATCCCCTCATCTAGTTTGTAGTTTGTGTCAAATTTAATTCTTTTTGGTAAAGAATTCAACACACCTTTTGTTTTTTCCTCTGGACTTGGGCCACGAAGTAATTCACTTAAAATAAAGGAAATCGGATCTCCACCAGGAAATTGGCGAATGACTTTCACAAGTTGGGATTGGCTATTTTTTCCCTGCCCATAAAATTTTAAAAAATAAATCGGGAGATAAGCGGGGGATTCCTGCAATTTATTTCCGCTACTTCGAAATGTATCTTCAGGAAGTGTTACTTCTGGAATTGAATTACTATCATCTAACTTTTGTTTATTTGCACTTACTGAAGTTGTATTGGTAATAGGAATTGTGTTTTCTAATGCTTCTTCTTCCCAAGCTAAATCGTCTTCCCATTCATTTCCAAGGAAAGGATCGTTTGTTCTTTCTGAAAAAGTGGGATTTTTATTTAAAGAGGAATTACCTAAATTGCGAAAGCTTTCTTTACTCCAATTGGCAGGCATAGTACCGCCAGAAAATCCTAAGGATTTTTCAATCAGTACAAGTACAAATAAAAGTCCCCCAATCATATAAGAAAGGGATTTCAATTTATCGCTTGGTTGTGGAGGAAGAGGTGCCACACTCTAATGATCGGAAGGATACAAACTTATTGTTTAAAAAAACTCTTTTAAGGCAGGAAGATCTTGGAATTCCCATTCAAAATTGGGAATTTCGCCAGCAGTCGCATGGCCATAGGAACAATATCCGAATTTACAGCCATTTTGTCTCGCCGCTTCCCAATCGCTAAATCTATCTCCGATCAGAGCAATAGATTCAGGTGAAAAATTATATTTTTTGATGTACTCAGACAGAATATCTCCTTTTGTGCAGATATTTTCCTGATTGATCACTAAAATAGGCTCAAAGTAAGCCAAAACGCCCGCAGTTTCCAATACGGTTTCCACATAGGCTCTTCTACCGTTGGAGGCACAAGTGATGGTATAACCTTTTTCTTTTAAATAATGAATTGTGGAGCCGACACCTGCATAAAAATCTCCGCCACCATTACGGATGGAATCGCAGAGTAGTTCCAGAACACGGGTAGAAATAGTTTCTCTTTCGCCTTCTGGGAGAGTCGGTAATAGATTGGCAAAAATTTCTCGGACGGGTTTTCCGATTTGATGCATAATTTCTTCATGCGTCGGAAGATTTGTAATTTTTCCCGTTTTACTGGCAAACTCTTCGATTGCCTGCACATAGGTCTTGAAGATTATGGATTCAGAGGAAAAAAGAGTGCCGTCGACATCGAAGGCTAACATTTTAATTTCTCCGGGAAAATTTCCAAGCATTAAAGTCATAAAAGAATTTGGCAATCAGAAGGCAAGTAAGGAATTCAGTGTTATGTTATCCTTTTCTTCAAACGAAGAAATATTAAAAAATCGAGAAAATTTGTATTTGCGAACAGATTGGACGGATCCAAATTCGCAGCTTCAAAATCGCATTCGCGCGAAAGATCTTTCCCTTTATTTTGCACTTACTGATTCAGAAATTTTGGGAATTCAGGACACGATTCGACTCAATGTATCAACGACTCCTTATTATTTAAAACTTTCTGATCCCTTTAATCCCCATTGTCCCATACGTAGAATGATCGTTCCTGATTCTAAAGAAACAATTCTTTCACACGAGGAATCACCCGATCCATTACATGAAGAGCGCTTATCTCCTGTTAGGGGGATAACACATATGTATCCGAATCGAGTTTTATTATTTTCAAATCATTCTTGCAGTGTCTATTGTCGTCATTGTATGCGTGGAAGAAAGGTGTCTGACTCCGAAGAAAGGATGACCAAGGAAGATTTAGAAGCGGCAATTGATTACATTCGAAAAACAAAAGAGATAGAAGATGTGGTCATTAGCGGTGGTGACCCACTTAACTTGGCTGATGCGAGAATAGATTGGATACTTGGTGAATTAGAATCCATAGATCATGTGAAAATTTGTAGGCTTGGGACAAGAAATCCTGTGACTTTGCCTTTTCGCATCACGAAAGAGTTATGCGATATAATAGAAAAGCACAACACCGAGAAATTATCTATATTTTGTAACACGCAATTCAATCATCCACTAGAATGTACCCCTGAGGCAAAAATAGCCATCTTCTCCTTGTTAAAGGCTGGAGTTTCGGTAGGGAACCAAGCGGTCTTATTAAAAGGAATCAATAACGATCCAGAGATCATGTTATCATTACATAAAAAATTATTAGAAATGCGAGTCAGGGCTTATTATTTATACGATCCAGAATTGATTCCAGGTTCAAGAGGATTTAGGACACCTCTAGGAAAAGGAATAGAAATTATAGAATATATGCGGGGAAAAATTTCAGGAATGGGCATTCCACAGTTTGTAAATGATTTACCTGGGGGTGGTGGAAAAATAACCATGTCACCTAACTGGTATTTGGGTTATTATGAAAAAACAAGACAACATGCCTTTGTTTCTGCCATCACAGGAAAAATTCATTTTTCCTATGAACCCATTGATGCTGAAAATAATTATAACTATAAAAAGATAACAGAAGAAATGTGGGAAACATATCATGAAAACGATACTTCTCGCAGTTGATATCTATGAAAATGGACCAAAACTTTGGAATCAGGAATGGGAATCGAAAGATTCCATTCTCGGGATAAAAGATGCCCTGATTTCGCTTGGGTATACAGTAGATATTTTGGAAAAACAATCTGAAATTCTCAAATATATTTTAGATTTTATAGAAAATCATAATCCAGAAAATTTGACAGTTTTTAACTTGGTCGAAGGATTTCGTTCCAGAAATAGGGAAGCATACATACCTTCGTTATGCGAATATTTAGGAGTTTCTTATACGGGATCTGATTCTTATTCACAAATTTTGACTCTGGATAAAAATATTAGCAAAACAATAATTAGAGAATTAGGAATATATACACCAAACTCTAGTTTGCTGACAAAAGGAAATATTCAAATACACAATCTTTTCTTTCCTTTATTCCTCAAACCAAATGCTGAAGGTTCAAGTCTAGGTATCAATGCCAATAATATAGTTGAAGATAGGGAAGGATTTAATTTAGTTTTGACAGACCTATTTAAAAACTTCGATGAAGTTTTGGTAGAAGAATTTGTTGATGGAGAAGATCTAACGATTGGATTACTCGGATATGAAGGTAAGTATTTCATAACGGAAGGCGCCCGCATCTCTTATGAAGATGAAGTTTATTCGGAAAATATTAAATCTAAAGAAGGTAGACCTGAACGATTGCATTTTGATGTATCTGATCAAATCAACAAACAATTGAAAGAGATTGTTTTAAAAATCGCCTATCGAATGAAGATACTTGGACCTGCAAGGTTTGACTTCAGATTGCAAGCAGAGAAATTATTTTTTTTGGAGATCAACCTGACTCCCGGTTTATCTTCGATTTATTCCACCTTACCAATCCTTTGCGAAAAATCAGGTCTAACGTATTCACAAATGATGACATTTATTCTTGAATCTAGTGATTGGAATTATAAAAACAATCTTTCTTTTTCTTATGGGAAACGAGGAATTTCTTATGCATGATTTTTTATTGTCCTTACAGTCCGATGTGAAAGAACATTCGGTCCTTAAACATCCTTGGCTCAAGTCCAGGGAAAAAGCTATCAACTTACAAGACTTAATTTATTGGCTGTCACAGGAATATTTTGTTTCGATAGGATTCGTAGATTGGTTTTTAAAAGTAGCGGCAAAAACTTCAAATCAATATGCAAAAATAGTTTTGGTTCAAAATATTTGGGAAGAACTAGGGGAAGGTGATCTTGGTCAAACCCATGTTTCTATTCTAGAACAATTTTTGCTCAAACTAGGTATTGACCCGAAAAAAAATGAAATTTTTCCTGAAACTGCTTCTTACTTAAATGATATGGAAGATATTATTGAAAATGGTTTTTATTATGGATTAGGTGCCCTAGGGCCCGCAAATGAATACCTTTTAAAATTAGAATATTCTAAAATATCTGAAAGTTACCAAAGGCTTAGATTAGAGAATAATTTGCCCGAAGGTAAATTTTTCCAAGTGAATCTAGATGCAGATGAAGGACATAGCAAAAGACTATTTGATTTGATTGCAAGTGTCGCAACCAATGCGAAGGAAAGAGAAGAAGTATCAATGGGGAACAAACTTGCATTAAACGCTAGAGAACAATTCTATTTTGGCTTGGAGAGGGTTTCTCCAAGCATTTTTAATGTTCACTAAAGTTTATGTCTGATTTTTTTTAATAAAACAAAGAGAAACATTCCCATAAAGGGGACAAGCGGCAAATAAAGTAAAAACACTAAATATTTGTATTTTTTGGTAAAATGCAGTAATTTTCGAAAAGCAAAAAAACCTGGGTAACGAATTCCATTGTAAACAAATTGGACTTCACCTTGGCATTTTTCATAAGTCAATTCGGAATGGATTTTTAATAAATCAGTTTCTTTCAGATCATGATAAGATAAAAATTCTATATCACTCGTTTGTTTTTTAAGATATGTCGCAAGTCGTAGACAAAAATCACAATTTCCATCAAAGATAAAGTACCTGTTCATTTAATATTTAAAAAAAATCTTCAGGCATATTTTTTAAAAATTGTATCACTTCAGGAATTTGTTCTCTCGGCATTTCAAGCCAATAGTAATACCATGTATCATCTTTTTCAATCCCTTGTGCCACTTTCATATACCATTTGTTGATGTTATTGTTTGGTTTTGCCCGCCAAAATAAGGGAAGGGTTTCTTTTAATATTAAATCCCAAATATCTCTGCCAACGCCCGCACCCCTTGCCGTTTCATTGACTGCAAATTTTGATAGTAAATAGCCGTATTTTGTTTTGTTTAACCAAGCACATCCTTGGTATGAGTCTTCTAAATATAATACATCAAATTTAGATTTTTTGAAATCCTCATTTAACTTTTTTTTGAAACTATTTTCAATGAGTAAAAAAAGTTGGGTAGAATTGACTTCGCTAAAGTCTAGGCATTTAAGAATTTTATTCTCGCGTTTAACTAAGGTTCCACTTCCTTTAACAGTAAATAGTTCGCGAAGTAATGTATAAGGTGATGTAAGAACCACTGTAAATTTAGGATCATTGCATTTTTGGACTAATGATTCTGCCAAAACTAAAAATTGTATGTCTCTATCTGATTCCGAAAGGGAACTATTTGATTTGTAACTTTCTAAGATTTCTCCAGTAGGTATAAGAGATATGACCTTTCCCGTATCTTCATTATATATTGGTCCATCGTGATGAAGTTGTATCACCTTATTGATGTTTAGTGATTTTATTATTTTTAGAATAAATGCATCTAATAAAAAATTCGATTTATTCCATATTAATATGGGTATTCGTTTGTGTTGGATAGATTCTTTTACTTGTATAAAGATCGAATTTAAATCAGTGATAATTTGGTATGGAAATCCGACTCCAGCACCTGCATTTGATTTTTTGGGAGGAAAAAATAAACTGAGATATTGAACTGATTCTTCTTCCAAAACAAGGACTGGGAATAATTCAAGACGAGTTAGAAGTTTGATGTCAGAAAATAATGCTTCCGAACTTTCCATGATGGTATTGACATCTGCATAAAGTAAGGCGAAACTTTCTGGTGATAAGGATTTAAATTCTTCTAAGAAGTGAAGGCCATCGCGAGGATCCCTTGTGATTTCAAAAACTTTGGCGAGTATGTCCTTCGAATTCATTTATATAGGTTTTGGTTCTGATTTTCTGATTTCATAATCTACAATTTTGGCTTTCAGATTGGCATGTTTTAATGGAAAATGTGATTTTTCTTTCATTCCAAGTTTTCCAAGTAAAGCAAATTCACCACATAACACTGTACATTTCCAACCGGGAAATTCATTTTTGAAAACTCTACCCATTTGAAAGTAGGTCTCACGTAAATTTTCCATGGGTTTTCCAATTCTTTCGCCATAAGGAGGGTTTGTTACAATGTGTCCAGATTCACCAAAAGTATTTTTTAATTCTAATACATCTCCGGTGTCAAAAGAAATCCAATCTTCAACACCCGCTTCAAAAGCATTTTCTTTGGCAATGCGTATAGATTCTGGATCTATATCATAACCAAAAAGACGTTTTTTTTCGGGCGGAGGTAAGACTGCTTTTGCAAATTCATAGTCAGGAAATAGTTTATGAAAGATAGGTGATTCATCTAAAATATATCGATTTAGCTGGCCTGATAATTTTTCAACAAGTGCGGCTTCTATCAAAACTGTTCCTGAACCACACATAGGATCAAGCAGTACTTTTCCTGGACTCCATTCTGAAATCGATAACATTGCTTGTGCGATAGGTTCCCTGACCGGAGCTTTTCCTGCTTCTAATCGATAACCACGCCTGGCTATAGATTCACCAGTAAACGAAAGTTCGATGCTAAATTTATCTAAAAATGATCGCAAAACAATAGTAATATCTGATACTTTTTTTTCAATACCTGGTAATTGAACCTTTCTTTCGCGTAAACTATCTAAAATGGCATCTTTTAATTTATGAACTGCAAATTGAGAATTTCCTAAACTATCTTTTGTTTGAGCATCAATACGGAATGTTTGGTGGGGTTCTATCCATTTTTCCCAAGGAATGGATTTCGCGCGAATGTACATTTCATCGTAAGTTTCGGCATTATCTTGTAGGATTTGCCAAGTGACCCTTGAACTGTAACGCGTTGAAATCGCAAAATCGATTACATTTTGCTTTTTTCCAGAAAAGAAAACACCACCCCTGTTGGAACTAATGATACTTAGGTGGTTTGCCTTAACTTCCGATTCGACAAGCGGAGAAAGTCCTTCACCGCAAACAGCATGATAAATCGTCTGTGAAGCTTTTATGCGCCTTCTCCAATTTTTTGAGCCAGGTAATTTTCTAAACCAATTTCTTTGATCAGATTTTGTTGAGTTTCGATCCAGTCTATGTGTTCTTCTTCGGCAACTAAGATTCTTTCGAGAAGTTCCCGAGTGCCATTGTCTTTCATAGAAACTGAAATTTCAATGCCACGATTTAATCTTTCCACAGCACTGTACTCTAATTGCAAATCATGTTCTAACAATTCAGCAACATTTTTACCTACATTGATTTTCATGTATTTCTGAAGATCGGGGATGCCATCAAAATAAAGAATTCGTTCCATGATTAGATCTGCATGTTTCATTTCATCAATGGATTCTTTTCTCAAATAATCTCCGAGAGTGGTGTATCCCCAATTTTTACACAACTTTGCATGAATAAAATACTGATTGATAGCTGTTAATTCTGCAGAGAGAACTTCTGCGAGAATATCTAAAACTTCTTTTTTGCCTTTCATAATCTTTACCTTCCCAATGGAACGATCTAATGGAATGATAAAATGCTTTCGTTATCAGAGCAAGCGTAAACTATATTCTTATGACTAAAGTTTTCATTCATGGAGCTTCGCTTAGTCCCTTTGGAAAATTCCAAGGAAATTCATTACAACTTTCCACTCAAACAGCTAAAGAGTCTGTGAATGAATTTGGTAAAGACAAAATAGAATTTTTGATATTTGCCAGTTTTTCGCCCGATCGTTATACGAACGAATTTCATTTACCTACAAAAATTGCACAAAACCTTGGGATTTCTCATGCTTTTTGTATACGTTCGGAAACAGCTTCTTCTGCTGGAGCTTCTGCGTTTCAATTAGGAGTGAATCTGATTCTCAGTGGCAGATTCAAACACGGGTTAGTGATTGCGACTGAGATAATGTCTCAATTGAATAGAGAAGAAAACAATTTATTGTTAGGTTCCGTATTATCTGAACACCAAAGATCCCTTGGTATGTCAATGGCGCAAGGCGGGGCAATGTTTACCAGGCGTTATCTGGATATGTATGGCTATAAAGAAATAGATTTGTATTCTTTGTCTAAAAAGTTACATGATAACGGTTTAAAAAATCCCGTAGCCCAGATCAAAAAAAATCTTTCATTCGATGATTATAGCAAACAGACAAAAATTTCCTCACCTTTAGGACTTTTTGACATCTCACCACTTTCAGATGGATCGGCATCCGTTATATTATCGATAAACAAGAGTAATGTGAGCGTAAAGGGGATGGGACATGGAACTGGAAAATTTTTGCCCTCAGGGGATCCTAGTTTTCAAGCAAGCACCATCGCATTTGAAAGAGCATTTACCGAGGCAAAACTTTCTTCGAAAGAAATCCATTTTGCGGAGTTACATGATGCCTTTACACCCTTTGAATTGATAGGAGCGGAAGATGCAGGTCTATTCCCTAGAGGAGAAGCACTCAGACGAGTGATCAGTGGGGTCACACATCCGGAAGGAGATTTACCCATCAATGTTTCAGGCGGATTAAAATCACGCGGTCACCCCGTTGGTGCCTCTGGGCTTGCCCAAATTGTAGAAATTTGTCGCTTTTTTCCCAAAAAGGATAGGCAAACATTTGCACTTGCTCATAGCATTGGTGGACTAGCAACAAACAATTTTGCTACAATTCTTGAAAGGGAGTTATGACACAAAAAATTCTGATTTTGCAAACGGCTTTTTTGGGAGATTTGATTCTATCGACTCCTTTCTTTCATGCCGTTAGAAATCAATTTCCAGATGCACAAATTGATTTGGTTTGTAATTTAGGGACAGAACAAATTGTTTTTGGGAATCCTGACATTAGTGAAGTTATTCCTATTGATAAAAAAAAATCCCACAAACGTTTGTTTGGCTTTTTGAAATTTGCTCTGGCTCTACGTGATAAAAATTATGATATTATTTTTTCTCCACATTTTTCCTATCGTTCGACAATCCTAAGTTATATTATTGGTGCAAAGATTCGCATTGGTTATAAACAGTCTGGTTTTTCTTTTTTACATACAAAAAAAATTCTAAGACCTGTCATTGGACCCCATGAAGTTCACAAATTATTTTCTCTCTTGTATGATTCAGAAAATGATTTTCCAAAAGGTAGAGATCAAAGGCCATTTTTATATCCTGGCGAAGTAGAGATTACAAATTTTAATCATAAAGCCAGCGAATTAAAAATATTACCAAAGTCTTATATTATAATTGCCCCATCTTCGCTTTGGGAAACAAAAAGGATGCCTGAAGAAAAATTTGTTTCAGTGATGAGTCATATTCTCAGAAAAAGATCAGAAACTATCGTGCTTGTTGGATCAAAGAGTGATACTGCTATAGAAGAAAAAATCTTCGGTCTATTGAAAACTGAACCTTTAAAACCCAAGGAAAGAATCAGGGTTCATTCACTTATAGGAAAAACGAGCTTAGGTGACCTCGCAGTTTGGATACAAAATTCGTCAGCTATCATTACAAATGATTCAAGTCCAGTTCATTATGCTTCTGCCTTCGATATTCCTACAGTCATGATTTATGGTGCGACGATTCCTGGATTTGGATATTCTTCACTTTCCACAAAACATAAATTAATCGAGATAGAAAATCTAAATTGTAGACCATGTGGGATTCATGGTGGAAAAATTTGCCCGAAGTCCCATTTTAAATGTATGTTAGATCAAGATCCTTTGAAGATTTTTAAAGCGCTTGAAGAAGTGATAAATTAAGTATGAAAAAATTAGAAGATAAAGTATTTCAAAAAAGAATTCACGAAGTTCAAAAACTTTTAAATAAAGACGAACTTTTACTTATATTTGCGGCAAATCATAAAATTAGAAACCGAGATGTAGAATATAAATTTCGGCAAGATTCAGACTTTTATTATTTAACGGGCATAGAAGAAGCAGATGGGATTTTATATGTCGCCAAACAAGAAGTAGGTATGTTCTGTTTACCGAAAGATAAAGAAAAAGAAATTTGGACGGGCATTCGATTAGGTAAAGAAAAAATAAAAGAAAAACTGAATTTGGACAAAACCTTTGATTTAGCAGAGTGGGACCAATTAAAGTTTGGTCTATTGCAAGGTTACAAAACTCTATTTTATTTTTTTGGATACGATGATAGAAGAGATTTGGAAATCATCAAAGCGGTGAGAGAAGTTTCCGCAAAAGTGAGAGAAGGAAAATTTGCACCTTCCTCTATCACCGAACCTCATTTTTTACATGAAATGCGTTCTATTAAATCAGCAGATGAAATAGAAATTTTAAAAGAAGCAGCACGTATCACAGCGAATGGTCATAACAAAATCATGTCTATGGTGCGACCAGGGATGTTTGAATACGAATTGGAAGCGATCCTTGAAGAAGAGTATTTACGGGCTGGGGCATGGGGCGGTGGTTATGGACATATTGTTGCTTCTGGAAAAAATGCATGTATTCTCCATTATGTAGAAAACAACTCAGAGATTAAAAAAGATGAATTGATACTCGTTGATTCTGGTGCCGAGTGGAATTATTATACTGCTGATGTAACACGCGTTTTCCCTTCAGGAAAAAAATTTACAGAACCTCAAAAAATAATTTATGAAGTCGTTTTGGCCTCGCAAAAAAATGCCATTCAATTTGCCAAAGAAGGGGTAGAATTTAACGAAATCCACCTAAAGACAGTTCGATTTTTGTCTGATTGTTTAAGAGAAATGGGTTTTTTGACAGGAAGTTTAGATTCGATCATAGAGACGGGTGCCTTCAAAAAGTTTTATATGCATAGAACAGGACATTATCTTGGAATGGATGTTCATGATGTAGGAACTTATTATACTGATGGAAAAAGTAAAAAATTAAAAAATGGCCAAGTGATTACCGTGGAACCAGGCTTATACTTTGACCCACAAGATAATTCGATTCCAAAAGAATTTAGAGGCATCGGAATTCGCATTGAAGATGATATTTTGATTCACGGAAAAAATCCTATCATTTTGACTTCACAGATCCCCAAAGAAATAGATGAACTTGAAGCATTAAAGAATTAAAGTGTCAAACGCGAATCGTTTTAATTCGGTTAAATATATTGGTAGACTTTCCGAATTTTTAGTAGAGGTCATTGAATCTGAATTAACAAAATTTGGTTATGATAGCCTTTCTGCGACTCATTTTGAAATTATCACATATTTGATTCGCAAAAAAAATCCAGTGAATATGACGTCCATTTCGGAGGCTATTCATAGAAAAAAACCCACGGTCACCATACTCGTCAATAAATTGGAATCAATGGGTCTTGTTCAAAAGGAAAGTTCCAAAGAAGACAAACGTGAGTTTATGATTAGCCTTACCAAAAAAGGTAAAGAATTTCGAAGTGTGGCTTTGAAAATAAGTTCAAAAGTTTTTTCTCTGAAACTATGGGGTGTCACACCTGAAGAATCAGAGAAATTATTTATTTTATTAGATAAAATCTACCGACATACAAGTGTTAAAAGCTAAATTCTGGCCTTCTACCAGCAACTGAAGCTGCAATGCCTTCTTTCGCATCAGCAGATTGTAAACTACTAAGGGTCGCAGCTATATCTTTTTCAATCAAGGATGTTCTTTTAGATGTTAGTTCTCTTAAAGCCGCCTTACTTGAAACCATTGCAGAAATTGAATTTTTAATCAATCGATTCACATATTTATCCACCGATTCGCGTAATTTATTCGCATCTGGATGCATTTCATGATAAAGTCCTAAGTCCAATGCCTCACTTGTCTTAAACGCATTGCCCCAAAGGATATGTTCTGATGCACTTTTAGCTCCAATGATATCCGCTAAAAGCATAGCAATAAAGCTAGGTACTCTGATTCCAATTTTGACTTCAGGCAGTCCAATTCTCATTCCCTCTAGGCCAAAACGAAAATCACTAGCAAGGGCAATCATCGCACCATATCCCATCGCGTGGCCCGAAACTTCTGCAATGACGGGAGTAGGATAGGTATAAATTTTTTCTAATATCCCATAAAAGTAATTCATAAACTCTTGTAAGGTGGCCTCTGTCGGTTTATCACTCAATTGAGCTAAATTTAAACCTATAGAAAAAATTTTTTCGCGAGCACTTCTAATAATTAAAACTTTTGATTTTTCACTTTTGGCATTGACCAGAGTGGAATCTAAACTCGCAAAGGCATTCAAATCAAAACTATTGTTCTCATTTGTGTCTAATGTGATGGTCTGAATTCCGTTGTTATTATTGTAATGGATCATATCTTTCTCCGAAAAAAGGTTAGATATCTAACTAAATTTGGAAAAGAAATTTTTTGCAAGTATTATTGCAAAAATTAATCTGAACTTAAATAAACTTTGATCACTTCTTTCATAACTGAAAGTCCGATCGGGAGAGCATCTTCATCAAAATCAAAAAAAGAACTATGATGAGGGTTTATAAATCCTTTCTTTTCATTGCGCGAACCTACAAAAAAATAACAGCCTGGTTTTTTCATCAAAAAAGCAGAAAAATCTTCACCGCCCATCGTACGTGTATTTTCTTCCGTTAAACATTCATTGCCTAGGATATTGTTAGCAGCCTTTCTTACTATATCTGCCATATCTGGATCATTGATCGTTGGTTTATCGATTCGTTTGTATCTAAAATCGATATCCGCACCGAATCCTTTAGCAATACCACGTACAAGTGATTCCAATCTTTCTGGAAACATATGATAGATATCTTTTGAGTAAGTTCGAACCGTTCCACGAAGTTCAGCGGTTTCAGGAATTACATTAAAAGCATTCCCTGAGTGAAAACTACCCACAGTCACCACACAAGGTTCCAGAGGATCCACATTTCTGGATACAATCGTCTGTAAGGCGGTAACTATATGAGAACCAACAACAATGGGATCGACTGTGTGTTGCGGCAGGGCGCCGTGACCACTCACACCTTTGACAGTGATAAAAAATTCGTCAACAGAGGCCATCATGGTTCCGTTCACAACGCCGATTTTACCTAGATCGATATGATTCCATAGGTGTAAGGCGAAACAAGCGTCCACATTATATTTTTCAAGTATACCCGCTTGGATCATTTTGTCAGCTCCTGCACCGCCTTCCTCAGCTGGTTGGAAGCAAAGGAGCACACGGCCTTTGGGAACAAACGAATGTAAAGATTCTTTTAGTTCTGTTGACAATGCCATGAGTATACTCGTATGCCCATCATGACCACAAGCATGCATTTTTCCTGGATTTAGACTTTTGTAATCATGTAAACTTTCTTCGAAGATGGGAAGAGCATCCATATCTGCACGCACAAGGATTGTTTTCCCAGGAAGCCCAGAATCCACCAAACAGACGATACCCGTTTCAGCAATCCCGTCTTCATACGAGAAACCTAAGGTCTTAAGGTGTGTGGAAACAAAATTGGAAGTGGCCTTTTCTTCATACATTAGCTCTGGATTTTTATGAATCGTTCTCCGGAAATGAATCATTTCCTCTTTGCGCTTGTTAGGTGTCATAAAACTAGTATTCATAGCTTATCTGTTTCTATGCGAGCTCGTTTTTCTACTTCATCTAAAATTTGGTACAAATCCAATCCGTATTTTTCGAAAAGCGAGTTTTTGGCCAATTCGTACCTAACTAAATTAATATTAAAATTGATTTTGGATTGAGTGACTGCCAGCTCAGATTGTGCTAATGCATCAAGTGCATTTTTAACATTAACAGCTGTAAATCTACCTTGGCGAAAACGATTGATAAGGCCATTATAGAAGGAATCATTTTCCTTTTTTGTTTTTTTGAAATCCTGTAAAAGTGTATGGCTTGCAACTAGTAGTTCATAACGATTATCTATATCTTGTGTAATTTCTTGTTCTAAGTTATTGATTTGTAAATCTAACATTTTTAAGTTAGCTTCCGCATCACGAATATTTGCCTTAACACCAAGATCCCACAAAGGATAACTCATTTTCAATTCTGCTGATACTTGCGGGTAATTGTTCAAATAAGAAAGTCCCATTTGTTGTCTGGCTATAAAGTTTTCTTGTGGTGATAAAAAACTTTGATTGATAGAACTATATCCTAAGGTTGCTTTTAAAGAAGGTTGGTCTTCATCATTGGCATTGGCAAGCATAAGCACTGCCATTTCTCTTTGGCGTTTTAAAATTAAATAATCGATTCGATGTGCCAGCGCATACTTTTTATCTTCTGCTAAATTAATTCCAGTGGGCAGATTTTCAGTAAGATCAGTAACACCTGCTATGGTAGATCCAGAATCAGCATTTAAGATGCGCACTAAATTTCTTTCTGCTTCGATGCGATCTACTTTAGCTTTTTCCAGTGCAGATTCTGTTTTAAGAACAGCTTGATTCCATTGGTTGACTTCAAATCCTTCGGAAAGACCAAGTGATTGTTTTCGTCTTGTCAGAGTCCGAATTTCTTCTGTATTTTTTAGAACCTTTTCATAAGTGCTGATTTGTGAATCAACAATGCCGAGTGACCAATAATCAACTAACACTTTGACTACTAATTGAGTTAAAATACTGATATAATTTTCTCGAGTTAGTAAAGTTTGGTTGCGGTAGAGTTTTTCTTTATCCTCTTCTGTTCTTCCAAAACCATACTTTAATAATTCTTGGGAGAGGGTAAATGATACAGCCCCTGTGTGCATAGGAGCTGTCGCCAAACTGCTAAAAGATGAAGTTAATGGATTCAGTGGATCTTCGAAGGCATTTGTATCATATCTCAGAGTGTATACTTCGGTCTTAAAATATGTGCCCGTTTTGAATTGTTTTTCTATCCCTGCAGAAATTTTATCTTGGTTTCGTTTTGTTCCGGCAAAAAGATTGTTTCGATTATCTGGAAAAATTTGTTTCGCAGATTGGATTCCGGCTAAGGCTTTCCATGTAAATTTTGACTGATTTTTAAGTTCAGGTGAATCTGCTTTTACAATTTCCAATTTTGCATTTTGGACAATGATATTGTTTTCTATTACTTTTTCTATGGCATCTGCAATTGTTAAACGAAGGAGTGGTTTTTCAGATTTAGAACTTGATTCGGGAGTTGGGTACGCAGTCGACGCTTCCCATTCAGAGGTTCGGTACCTTCTCATTTGTTCATCAAATTCTGATTCTGAATAGAGGTTACTATGAACGCTAGAAACCAAAAATAATATTAAACCACTGGTCAACATTCGAATAAAGAAAGGGGTATAGGTTAAATTTAATTTAAAGATAAACACGATTAATTTCTTAAAAACCTCCTTCTTTCTACAGCATCGAAAATGGATTTCCGTGGGCAACACAAAATAACCTTGCGTACCGATTGTTAATCCTACACAGCTATTAGACAATGAATTCTCCAAATAAACTGATTGCAGAAAAAAGTCCGTATCTTTTACAACATGCTTATAACCCAGTAAATTGGAATCCTTGGGGTGAGACGGCTTTTGAACAGGCTAAATCTGAGAACAAGGTAGTGTTTTTATCTATAGGTTATGCTACTTGTCATTGGTGTCATGTTATGGAAAGAGAATCCTTTGAAGATATAGGAACAGCAGAACTTTTGAATCAGAATTTTATTTGCATTAAATTAGATAGAGAGGAAAGGCCTGATATCGATAAAATCTATATGGATGCTCTGCACGCAATGGGGCAACAAGGCGGATGGCCGCTCAATTTATTTTTAACGCCTGAAAAATTGCCAATTTTAGGAGGCACCTATTTTCCCCCAGAACCAAGATATGGTCGGAAAAGTTTTAAAGATATTCTAACACTTGTTCAGAGAGCTTGGGAAAATCAAAAGGATGATTTGATCCAGTCGGCCGAGGAATTAACGAATTACCTACGAGGTCTAGAAAAAAAACAAAATTCTGAAATTCAAATTTCCGATGATATTTTTAAAAATTCATTAGATAGATATAAAAAAGTCTACGACAAAAACTTTTACGGATTTATAACAAATAACCAAAACAAGTTTCCACCTAGCATGGGTTTATCTTATTTACTAGCCTTATCCAAAATTTATAAGGATGAATTTGCATTAGAAATAGTTTATAATTCTGCATTTGCTATGAAGTCGGGAGGAATTTACGATCAAATTGGTGGCGGGATTTCTCGTTATGCGACAGATCATGAATGGTTAGTCCCTCATTTTGAAAAGATGTTGTATGATAATTCATTGTTTCTTAAATTACTCTCTGAACTTTATAAAGTTACGAAAGAAGATTTTTTTCTAAATAGTTTACTGGATATTATAAATTACGTAAATAGAGACTTATTATTGTTAGAAGGTGGAATATCTTCAGCAGAAGATGCGGATTCGGAAGGGGAAGAAGGTAAATTTTACATTTGGGATGAATATGAAATAAAAAATGCAAAAATATCTAAAAAAGTTTTAGAGTATTGGAATGTCACTTCCATCGGTAATTTTGAAGGAAAGAATATTCTAAATGTCACAATTAATGGTCAGAATCCTTATAATGACAATCAGATTTTAATTCCAGAATTTATAGATGAACTAAATGAAGCCAAAAAAAACTTACTTGAAATAAGAAATACTAGAATTCGTCCACTACGAGATGATAAAGTCATCACGTCTTGGAATTGTTTATACATTCAAGCCCTTATCAGCGCATACCAAGCCACAAATAAAATGGAATTATTAACTAGCGCCATTTCCATTCATCAGTTTCTGACAGACAAACTGAGAACAGGTGATGGTTTTTTATTTAGACGGTATAGAGACGGGGAAGCAAAATTTGAAGGAAATCTTACTGATTATGTAGAATTTATATTGGCTAGTCTTTTGCTTTTTCAAGAAACTGAGAATGAAAAATACTTCACTTATGCTAAAGAAAATCTTAAAATCATCTTTCAAAATTTCAAATCTGATTTTGGACCATTTTATGATTCGATTTCACATAACAAGGATTTAATTCTAAGAACGATAGATGGATATGATGGTGTCGAACCCTCGGGTAATTCGAGTTTGACAACAATATTTCTACTTTTGTCAAAATGGGGCTATAAATCGGAAGAATTTTATGCCCATGCAAAACAAATATTTTCACATTTCTCAAAAGAATTGAATTCTAATTCTATGAGTTATCCTGTGATGTTAAATTCTCTTTTACAATTCACATATCCGAGTATAGAAGTAGTTGTGATTTATAAAAAAGAATGTAATGAAGAAGTCACAGAAATTAGAAATGGTCTACGGACTATTTTTTCGCCTTTCATAAACTATCTGATTCTAGAAGAATCAAACGCATTACATTTAAGTCATGAATTGACTTTGTTAAAAGATAGAAATGCTGGTGATTCCCACCTAGTCTATGTTTGTAAAGATTTTGTCTGTTCAATGCCTGTGAGAGGATGGGAAAAAACAAAAGAATTAATCATAGATTTATGACTTTTGCATCTCCCCAAAGTCTTTCTAGTGAATAATAATTTCTCATTTCTTCAGTCATTATATGTACACAGATTTCACCGTAATCAAGTAAGATCCAACCTGTTGCGTCCTTCGGTAAATCTGTGATATGATTTCTGCGTTCAGCAAGTTTAAGTGGTTTCATATATTTTTCTATATCTTTGGCTACACTTCTACCTTGCGTTTCTGATTTAACAGTTGCTAGCACGAAAATTGATAAATAAGAATTTACTTCTCTTAAATCCAATGCTTCAATTTGTTCGCATTTCTTTTCAATAAGACTTTTTTCTATTTTTTTTAAGTGTCCGAGAGTCTCTTCACTAATTTTATTCATATTATTCCTTTGAGTTCTGAAAATCTTCACCGAGAACTACAGTCGCATCTAATCCAAGATCTTTCCGTAATGAAAAATAAACATTTCTTCCTTGAAACGTTTCGGAAATAGTTTCCGTATATTGTGTGTTACCAGATCGATTTAGAATCACACTTTTATCAAAATTTGTATCCCAAGCATTATCAACCGATAGCACTTTTAGACCTTTGTCGTTTAACAATGATTTTCCATAGCGTGCCAATCCACTTTTTTCTGTACCATTTAGAATTTCGATCCTTGCTCTTTCACCATCTGAATAATAACTTGATCGCACATCAGATACAAATTTAGTAAGTGCCACTTTCACAGTTTCTGATTTAGTTTTAAGAATCTCATCTTTCTTTTTAATTCGCAAAATAGGTTCGGCTGGTAATTCTGAAACTCCGATATGTATCTTTTCTTTTCTAAAAAGATCTAACAAAGAATCCCATTCTTTGAAATCCATATTATTTTCGATTTTTTCATGCAAATAAACTGATTTTTGTTTGGTTATAGAATCTGGCTTTCTATGAATAGTTTCTAATATACTCAACACCATACTTTCTTGTAGTTCTAATCTGTGAATGTAAGATAACATTTTTTTATCTTCTAAGTAAGAAATGACATCAAAACAATCCTCACCATCAAGATTATAGATTCGATTTTTTCTTTCGTATCTATTTGTGATTCGACTCGATTTTGGTTCAAAGAAAAATTCCACACCACCTAATAAATTTATAAACGCATGAAATTGATTTTCTCGAATTATAATTTTATGTTGGATCGAAAAATCCAATATATCTTCCAAAAATGAATCGAGTTCTCCTGGAGCTTTTTTTCCATAATCTTCTAACGTTTTTTCATCCTCAAATGAGGTTAGGGGATTCACAAAAAATAGTGCGGCTTTTTTTTCCTGGGGATAAATTTCAGCATAGACTGAAAACAAATATTGGTCTGAATCAGATAAAATACTGACTAGCACATTCGTTCTTTTTCCAAATCCAAATTTCAAATCAGATCCTAAACCCGATTTATTTCGAAATAATAAAGTGATCAGTGCAAGAGCTAACACGGAGCCTGCGATGATTAAGAGAAGGTAAGGTTTTTTCTGAATTTCTTTTGATTCTTGTAACATTTTTAATTATCGGATATGCGAGAGTGTGCTATTAAATGTGTCAATAGTAGCTTGGTAAATTTGACCTTTGGTTTCAATCAGATTATTTATGGTTTTTGCCGACTTTAAATAGATTCCGAATTGTAAATTTTTATAAGTTTCAGTTTCCCAAATTTCCAAATCTGTTTGTTTCAAAGCATATTCTGAACCTAAAAAATCAGCGGCATATAAAATTTTTTGTATTAAGGTCATTGCCGCGGAACCCAATGTATGGGTTCGTATTGCAGAAAATACCTCTTCATTTTCTAAACCGTATTTTGAATGTAAATAAATGGGAGCGCTGTATGCGTGATAGGCTTCTTCAGGAATTTCAGAAAAATTCGTAAATTTAGCGGCAATAAATAATTGAAGATGGAATTCTTTTTTCTTTTGTTTTGTAATGTCGTGGGTAATTCCTGCGAAATATGCGATTCTGGGATTCAAAAATTTATTAATATGAGCAAGTTTTTCTGCTTGTTTTGCCACACGTAAACAATGCTCCCACCTAGTATTTGTTATTTCTTTTGGAATAGCTTCCATAAAAAATGAAATCCAATCTTCAACCGATTTCATTTTTAAACCAATTGATTTTTTCTAAATATGCAACAACTTTTGGATCTAACCATTGTTTTGATAAATTTAAATTTCGTTCTGCTTTGAGTCGGGTAGATGAAATTTCCCATAGGTCATTATTTAACACGACTGATTTATTTTCTAAATATTTGTTAGGAAAATTGACGGCTTGAGGATAGGGACTGTCCCTGCGGATGATAATATATTTCTCTATCAATAAATCCAATTCTTTAAAATTATACCAATAGATGAGGCCAATCAAACTATCCTCACCAATGCATAAGAATACTTTTTGATTTTGATATTCAGCAATAATTGATTTTACAGTATTTATCGTATAACTCACATCATCATTTTTGATTTCTATATCGGAAAGTAAGGTTTGCTCATCAATTAGCTCTGCAAAACTTAGCTTACATAAATTCCATAAATCTTCCTGTTGCAAAGATTTATCCTTTTTGAAGGGAGAAATTTTGTTTGGGATAATTATGATTTTTTTAGCAATTGGATATTTTTTTTTTAAGGATTGTATGATATGGTTATGACCTGTATGAGGGGGGTCAAAACTTCCACCAAATATAATGATCATACTAGCTTCGAACTTGTCCTTTGCCTGTTACATATGTTGTTGTCGTTGTTAAATGCATGAGTCCCATCGGTCCTCGAACATGAAGTTTTCCTGTAGAAATTCCGACTTCGGCACCTAATCCAAATTCTCCGCCATCATGAAATCGAGTCGAACAATTCACAAATATCGCAGCGCTATCCAATCTTTTTTGAAATTCGCGAATATTGGATTCACTTTCAGAAAGAATGCACTCTGTATGTCCTGAACTAAATGTTTCTATAAAATTTACGACTTCATCCATGGATGAAACCATTTTCACGCTGAGTCTTGAATCTAAAAATTCTGTAGCATAGTCATTTTCGCTTGCGACCTTACCATTCGAAAAAATTAGTTTTGCGGATTCATCTAGCAATAGTTCTACGCCTGCATTTGCCAATTGCTCTAATAAAATTTTATTTTTTGGATATTTTTTATGTAGAATCAAGTTTTCTAAGGCATTACATACCCCGGGTCTTTGTAATTTAGAATTTAATAATATAGGCAAGATAATGGATTCAACAGCAGACTCATCCACAAACAAATTGGTAACACCTTTATCATGTTTCACGACCGGGATTTTACTATTCTTTGATACAAATTGAATGAGGGCTTCGCCACCTCTAGGTACTACGATATCAATATATTCCTCTAATTGAAAAAACGGTAACATTGCCTCTCGATCTGTATTTTCTACAAATACCACCGATCCTTCCTCTATATTTTCTGAATGCAGTGCCATATGAAATAATTTAACTAAAATCAGATTGGAGTGAATGGCTTCCGAACCACCTCTGAGTATACAGGCGTTTCCAGATTTAAAGGAAAGGGAGGCAATGTCTATGATCACATTTGGACGGGATTCAAAAATGGTCATCACAACACCAATTGGCACGCGTTTGGTGAGAAGTTCTAAGCCGTTTGGTAAAACAACACCTCGGGTTACTTCGCCAACTGGATCTTGCAGTGAGCGAATCTCATCTACACTTTTCCGCATTGCTTCAATTCGTTTTTCGTCAAGTAACAAACGATCAAGTAAGGCTGATGATAAGTTTTTTGCCTTACCGTTCTCCATGTCCTTTTTGTTTTCAGTAATAATTTCTGTTTTGTTTTCTATCAATAGAGAGGCAAGTTTCATTAGAACTTTATTCTTAGTTAATGTATCTAAAGTTCGGATGTTTCTACTCGCTTTCTTGGCTTTTTTTGCTAAGGTTAATGCGTTTGTTTGATAATTTTCAGAACTCATAAACTATTTCCTTCTTCTTTAGAAATGGCAAAAAAACGATTTTGTATTTCTCTTTCATTTGGAACAGAGTGGGGGATATTTTGATTTGCAATAAGAGTTCCAAAATTTGGTTCTTTAAAAAAGCGCGATATCGCATTTTTTTCTTCACCATTAATAATCCCTGTATTGATTCCATTTGGTAACAGAAGTTTTGCGGCCTTCAGTTTTGTCGCCATTCCGCCAGTACCTGGACCTGATGGGCCAGTTGCATAAGATTCTTCTTTTTCGCCAATACTTTCCAATAAGTCTACTTTTTTATCTTTTATTAAAAAACCATCTACACCTGTTAGGATGAGTAATAAATCTGCACCGACTATGGATGCGACGATTGAGGAAAGGATGTCATTATCGCCTAAATTGATTTCTTCTGTTGAAATAGAATCATTTTCATTCACTATGGGAAGCACACCCCAATCCAGAAGTTGGCGAAAGGTTGTTTTTAAATTGATGAAGTTTTTATCTTCATTCAAATCTCTTCTGCCAAATAGGATTTGGGCAATGGGTACATTGACCCGACTAAAAAAACTTTCATACAAATTAAGAAGCCTGTTTTGTCCCATAGCCGCAAACGCTTGTTTTTCGGAAAGAGTAGGGGCACCGAGCATTTCTTTTTTATTTATCTTTTGAAAGAGTTTTTTGCCTTGAGCTATGGCACCTGAAGAAACGAGGATCACTTCCTTGCCATTATCGCGCAGGTTTCGTATATCACCTGCTAGACCAAAAAGAAAATCATTGATCTTATCATTACTTCCAGAGACTCGTGCGGAGCCAATTTTGATGACGATGATTTTTGCTTTATTTATTTTTTCTAAATAGTCACTTCGAGAATTCATTTCATTCGGTCCGAAAAATAAACTTGGTCGATCCTCTCTAAAAGATATTCTAAATTGAGTTCTTTTTCTGCTGATATCAGAATGATTTCGCCAAATTTGGAATAGTTTTGTTTGATCTCTTCGGTAAATTTTGGATCATCCCAAATATCAATTTTATTTATTACAAGTAAAAATGGTTTTTCCAGAAGTGTTTCATTATAAGAACCAAGTTCGTTTCGTAACATTTCCAATTCTTCTTCCAAATACAAATTGCCACCATCAAAAAGGAAAAGTATCCCTTGCACGCGTTCAATGTGTTTTAAAAATGATAAACCGAGACCTACACCCTTTGAAGCACCTTCAATGATTCCTGGAATGTCTGCCACCGTATAACGAAAAGTATCTTGGTGTCTATGCACCACACCTAAGTTTGGTGATAGTGTGGTAAATGCATAACCTGCAATTTTTGGATGTGCATGAGTAATCTTTGCAAGTAGGGTGGACTTGCCTGCATTTGGTAATCCAACGATTCCAATGTCTGCTAGTAATTTTAATTGAAATATAACAGCAAAACTATCCCCGTCTTCACCAGGTTGGGAAAAACGAGGTGTTTGGTGTGTAGATGATTTAAAAAATGTATTTCCTTTGCCACCACGCCCACCTTTGGCAATCGTATATTCTTCACCCTCTTTGGTAAAATCATACATAAGTTCCATGGTGACAGAATCAAACACCTGTGTACCAATTGGTACTTTGAGTGTAAGGTCTTCGCCATTTCGTCCGTGTTTGTCATTGCCAGAGCCTGGTTCCCCATCTTCGGCGGCGTACAATCTATCCGGTAAGTAATTTTCCAAAGTCATAATGCGGGACTCTGCAATCAAAATTACATTGCCACCACGGCCACCGTCACCGCCATCAGGTCCGCCAAATTCCACAAATTTTTCTTTGTGAAAATGAACGGCTCCTGCGCCTCCGTGGCCTGCCTTGATTCGTATGGGAACTTCGTCTATAAAGCTTGTCATGTTTTCCAATAAAAAAACCCGTAAGAGGTAGCCTCAAACGGGTTTCTTTGGCTCTCTATTCTTGCCCTAAAGCAAGAAAGAGGCATTAGTTTTTCGGGTAAACCGATACTTGTTGTCTTTCTTTAGTTACGTGTTCGAAAGTGACAACGCCATCTGTAAGTGCAAAAAGAGTATGGTCACGACCAATGCCTACATTTTTGCCAGGTTTGAACTGAGTACCACGTTGCCGAACGATGATGTTACCTGCGATTGCCAATTGGCCACCGTAGACTTTCACGCCTAAACGTTTCGATACCGAATCACGACCGTTCTTTGTGGATCCCCCACCTTTTTTTGTAGCCATTTTTTACCTCTTAATTACGTTCTTCAATGATCTGAATCGCGTTTGGGTGTTGTTTAGATAAACTCATCAGGCTAAATGTTGTCATTTGACCTAGAGTTTGAAACTCAGATAAAAAATCTGGTTTTACCAAAAACTCTAAAAACCCCTCACTCTTTTTTTCATCTTTCAAGCTCTCTTTCCATCCCATATAAGAATGAACAGATTGAACTAGGGTGGACACTCCCGCGCATAAAAGGTTATCCCCTTTATCTCCAAATTCACTTGGAGCATGTCCTTTAACTTGAAAACCTTGAATCAGACCGTCCTTATAAAATATCTTAACTAATATCAATTAACCGCTAATAGAAACTACTTGTAACTTTTGGAGTTGTTGTCTGTGTCCCCAAGCTTTTTTGTAGTTCTTGCGTTTTTTGTATTTAAATCCGTGGATTTTATCGCCTTTGCAATCTTCTACGACTTTCAAAGTAACCTTGGCCCCTGCAAGTGCTGGTGATCCAATGTTTACTTTGTTTTCGTCGGAAAGGAGAAGAACCTTTGCGTCAAAATTATTTCCTACAGCATTACCTGTCTTATCAGCAACGAAAACTTGGTCTGGAGCAACTTTAAATTGTTTAGCTCCGAGTTCTATAATGGCAAACATATACCTTTCCTAATCCCGAACTAGCAGTTCTTACCAGGATTTCTATGTCTAGTAGCTTGTCAAATTTAAATCCCCATCGACAGCTTAGCGCTTTTCGAATTTTTGGTAAAAACAATGGAAATTCGAAATATTGCTATCATCGCTCACGTTGACCATGGGAAGACAACCCTCACTGATTGTATCTTACGCCATACAGGCGCCGTCACAGCGAAAGAAGACCGAGAGCGAATCATGGATTCAAATGCTCTAGAACAAGAGAAAGGTATCACCATCCTTGCTAAAAACACATCTGTCAAATACAAAAACACACGTATCAACATAGTAGACACTCCAGGTCACGCTGACTTTGGCGGGGAAGTCGAACGAGTTCTCTCGATGACGGATTGCACCTTACTTCTGGTAGATGCATTCGATGGGCCGATGCCACAAACTCGTTTTGTGCTTGGGAAGTCGCTCCAATTAGGTCACAAACCAATTGTAGTAGTAAACAAGGTAGATAGAGATGGGGCAAGACCTGCCTTTGCTGTAGACAAGGTATTTGATCTCTTCAGTGACTTAGGTGCTACAGAAGAACAATTGGATTTTCCTATTATATATGCTTCTGCAAAACAAGGCTGGGCTGTGAATGAATTAAAAGAAGCTCCTGGAACAACCATTGAACCTTTGTTAGATAAAGTTTTGGCTCACGTTCCTCCTGTCAAAACAGATGACACTCGTCCTTTACAATTCCAAGTAGTGGCTCTTGATTACAATGAATACGTCGGTCGTATTGCCATTGGTAAAATGTATGCTGGTACTTTGAGAAAAGGCCAAGATGTAACACTTGCAAAAACAAATGGCCAAACCGCAAATTATAAAATTTCTAAAGTATATGGTTATGAAGGATTGCAACGCTACGAAGTAGACGAAGCAAGTTCTGGTGATATCGTAGCCATTGCTGGTATTCCAGATATGTTTATCGGTGACACAGTTTGTGATATGGGAAATCCACTCCCTCTGCCAGCAATCCAAGTGGAAGAGCCGACTGTATCCATGTTTTTTATGATCAACAACTCTCCGTTTGCTGGTAAAGAAGGTAAGTATGTTACCACAAGAAATTTGCGTGAACGCCTTGATCGTGAATTAGAAACGAATGTTGCGCTGAAACTAGAAGAAACAGACGATAAAGATCGTTTCAAAATTCTAGGTCGTGGGGAATTGCATTTATCCATCCTTATTGAAACCATGCGTAGAGAAGGATTTGAACTGCAAGTATCAAGACCAGAAGTTATTATGAAAACCAATGAGAAGGGTGAAAAAACAGAACCTTACGAAAACTTGGTGATGGATTTACCGGAAATTTATTCAGGCGCAGTGATCCAGGAATTGAACCGCAGAAAAGGTGATCTTCATGGTATGGAGACTCATGCATCTGGAATCACTCGGGTAGAATATGAAATTCCTACTCGCGGACTCATCGGATTTCGCGGACATTTCATTTCTGAAACACGGGGCGAAGGCGTAATGTCTAGTCGGTTTTTGCGATATGACAAATACAAAGGTGAGATTCCTGGTCGTAAAAACGGAGCTCTTATCTCTATGGATTCTGGGGATTCAACCGCTTACGCTTTATGGAAAGTGCAAGAACGCGGCGATCTTTTTATCGAACCACAAACAGCAGTATACCCTGGTATGATCCTTGGTATGAATGCACGTGACTCAGACTTAGAAGTAAATCCGGTGCGTGAGAAAAAATTGACAAACGTAAGAGCCTCTGGTTCTGACGAAGCAATTCGACTCACACCTCCACGTAAACTAACACTAGAACAGTCGATCGAATTCTTGGACGATGATGAATTGTTAGAAGTTACTCCGCAAAGTTTGCGTCTTCGTAAAAAAATCTTAGATGCTTCTATGCGAAAACGTGCTGGTGGCGGAAGAAGTTAAATATAATTTTTAGAAAAGGCTTTTCTTTAAAAAGAAAGGCCTTTATGAATTTTCTTTAGTTCTGTTTTTTCTAAAAATTCTCTAAAAATAGGGAACACATCTTCTTCAACATTTTTTCCCATAAAGACATCTTGGTGCCCATATCCTGGAAATTCATGATAATGATATAGCTCATTTGAATATCCGCTTAACTGTTTATAGGCGTAGTGATTCGAATCAGTAAAAACTTTATTTTCACTGCCTGATACAAACAGAATGGGGATTTGATTTGTTTCAAAGCCTTGTGTTAAATCATTTGGAATCGAATGAAACCTTTCTTCAGAAGAAAAATATTTTAATGGTCTTCCTGCCTTTGCCATTTTTAAAACATGTTTATAAAAATTAAGACTTGTCCCTCCAAAGAGATCCTTCAATCGATCATGGGTGACTTCCAACATATTTTTATGATTGAAAAGTGCTGAACTTCCACTTCCCCACATAAAACTTAACATATGACAGGCAGCATTATCACATTCATGATGAAAGAGAGAATTCCCATAAGAAACTATTCCTTGTAACCAATCTTTTTTTTCCAAGGCGTCTGGTTCTACCACAGGCAAACGTAAAACATCTTCTAAAAGACCACTTTGAATGAGAGATTCTAATTTCAATTGGGCAAAAAACGGAACCCTACAATATAAGGAGACGGAGTTGGAAATCACAGCATCTACTTTCGATTGTAGCCCAGAAAAAAGGGACATCATAAAACTAACAGAACCTAAACAATGGCAAATGACATTTAACTTTGAAATATTTCCAATTTTTTCTCTAATAAAATTGGTAACGAGTGGCATATCATAAAGTGCAACGTGCTCAAAAGAATATTCGTGTTTGGTGAGATTATACGGTAACCTGCCACTCATCCTAAAATCATATAACCAAACAGTATAACCCAAGTTCAAAAAATAATTAGTGATATTGTTGTGTTCTGGCATAATGAACATATCACTCGAAGAAGTAAGGCCGTGGATCAAAAGAATTGAATTTGAAGTCGAATTTTTACGCTTTGCACATCGCAAATTCAAAGCTAAATGGTCTTCTGTAATCAATGTATAACTTTCTATACTCGCATTTTTGACCCCGATATCGGAATGTTTGGGTATTGTTGTATTTTTTACGATTAAATCATTTGGTTTTCGAAGTTTAATATTTGGTGTATAAGTTTTCAAAACATTAGAAAGAAAAAAGTTTCCAAATTCAAAAATGCTTTTATTTTGATCAAAAAAATTCATTCCATTTGTCGCTCGTAAGGTATTCAGATTATAGTTAATAAAATCACTTGCACCTACCTTGGCGATTCCTGAACCAATAAACTCTTCTGAATTATTTGTTAATTGAAAAATTTGAAATTTTAAAGTGGTAAGTTCCTCCCACGAATTTAAAAAATTTCCCAACTTTAATTCTTTTTTACCTTTTAATAAATAGATTTTTCCTTCCGAAGAAATAAATTGAATGTTATAATTGAAAAATTTAATATTGGATTGATTTCTTTCTTCTGTAAATTGAGAAAACTCACCTTCTAAAATTCGCATTTTCCCTTTTGTATCAATTAACGGGCATTCTATGAAGCCAGAAAGTTTTCCTACAGCTTTTTCGGAAACAAAAGAAATTGTATTTGGAATGTTAACACTCATTTCCATGGAGATGGCATTGACCAATCCTTTATTCTGACCTTGGAGAAAGGCACTTTCTTCATTTTTTTCATTTAAAAAAAGATAACCTACAAATTTTTCTTCAAATCGAATACCAACAGTATGTTTTTCCTTTATGGAATCTTGGTAATTAAATAATCTTCTAGCGTTTGTTATTACATGTTCATTGTTTTGGATTTTAATTAAATTATTTTCTTTAAAAATTAGCATTGCTCGTTCGGCTATAGCTGAAATTGTTAATAGGGGATTGATTCCTAGAGAAGTCGGCAAAACGCTTGCATCGATCACATATAATCCAGAATGAACGTTATCCTTTGATGTGGTATCAAAAACTTGCAAATTATGATTCACGACTCCTTTTTCCATAGTATCACCCATGACAGCGCCGCCTATAGGATGGACAGACATAGGACTCCTTGTGCCAATATCTTTATAATCAATAAAATCACCATCATGCAAATCTATGAGATTTTTCATATCATCTAACATATTTACTATGTTTGGTTGGTTCGCATAATCTGGCCAATGGACATACCCTTCAGCGTTATAAACATCTTTATCATTATCAAGCGTAAGAAATCCCCGGCTCCCATCATGACCAACACCTAAAAGTAAACTTACATTGTGTAAAATTGGATTTCTAATGCCTTTTGTCAGATTATTAAATATTGAATTTACCAATTCACTTTGGTTAGATGAAAGTCTTTCATTTCGAATGCTTCCCGCAAGCCAGTAAAAAAAATAAAAATCGCTAAAAATGCCAGGAAAAGTGGCATCTTCGATCACATAACTTTTTTTCCAATCTGAATTTCTTTTGTCTATCATGGCAGTGATCGTTGGACCTACTTTATGACCATACCTTACAAACAAACGTGTTCCGAAATTTACGAATGGAGTATGCCTTCTGTCTTTTTTATCAGACCTGTTTGAGAATCGGCGCTCTAGTTCTGTTCTTCTATTTGGTCTTATCCCTTTTTCGAATCCAACTTGATTGACTGGTAAACTCAAATTTAATCCACAAGAAATCAATCCACTATTTCCTGAGAAAGATTTTCCTAATTTAGGAGAAAACATAAGATTTGTTAATTTTTGTGTTCTTTGCAATAAAGCAGGCGAACCAATTCCACCAGCAGCAATGATTAGTGTTTCACAAAGACTAACTTGCAATAAAGATTCCTCTATTTTTTCTTTTCCATCTTCTAATACCTGATAGAAAACTAAATATTTCTCGTTTGCTAATTTTTCAAAATGACTGACATAAATTTTAGTAAAAATCTCAGCTCCATTGTTTTTTGCTAAAGCAAGATAATTTTTATCCAATGAATTTTTTGCATCATAATTGCAACCTGTATTACAATTTCCACAAGAGGTGCATGTTGATTGATACACCTTATGTTCGTTTAATCCTGGTTCTTTGAAATGGATGCTTAATTTTAAATTTTTAAAAATCGTTCCTTGTTTTTCTGCACTATCCTTTAGTAATTCATTTTTTTTTAGCGGGGGAAATCCTGGTTTGCCAGAGGGATATTGTCCTCCTCCAAGCATTTTTTCTGCCAATACAAATCCTTTTTCCAAACGATCATCAATATCACTCAAAAATAATTTTGGCCAATGAGTTCCCTCATACACTTCTTTGTTAGGTTTTGCAATCACTCCTGCATTGATTAATGATCCCCCACCTAATCCTGATCCTGTGAGAACATGCAATCCATCAAACATTTTATAATCAAATAATGCCGTTTTTTTGTTCATATTTAAAGGTGTTGAATTGATAGAAAGGTTTTGAAAAACTCCATTTATGTCGGAAGGGAATTCCCCTTGTGAGTATTCTTTTCCTTTTTCTAAAATACATACAGAAAGTCCAAATTCAGATAATCGAGCGGCAGAGACTGAACCACCGTAACCGGATCCAACCACAATTACGTCATACGAAGATTTTATAGAAGAAGGGGGTAATGATAATTTCATAAATTATTTAATCAATATAATTCAAGTGTTATAGGAACAGAAAAAAAAACTTCCTTTGCGGCTTTTGATGTTAAATTTGGTAACAAATGATAGGATATGAAAATGAAATTCATTGAGGTATATTCGGAAATTCAGATAAATGCCAATAAAGAAAATTTATGGCAGATTTTGACCACTCCAAATGAATATAATGATTGGAATCCGTTTATCAAACAAATTTTCGGTAAGTTAGAGTTAAATGAACACATTTTAGAAATCGCTTATGCAAATGATTTTTTATTTTTACCATTTGAAATGGTAATAAAATCTTTTAAACCTAACTATGAATTGGTATATGAGTCGCCAAAGTCTATATTAGGCGAACCGTTTTTTTTTGGACATCATCGATATTTATTGGAAGAAACTGCTCAGGGCCATGTGTTATTTTCACATACGGCTTTGTTTAGCGGGCTTATTGCCTTAGTACAAAGAGAGCATATTCTAACAAAGGTAAAAGCAAAACACGAAGAAATGAATTCTGCTCTGAAGCTCAGAGCAGAATCTACTAATGCGAAATTCTAATATCAAATATCAAAAACCAAATTTTTTAAGAGCATCTCCACCAGGAATTTTTTTCAATTCATCACCGATTTTACCTTTAATCGCGCCCTTAATGGCACCACCTAATAAATCACTCATTGAACCAATTTCGACTCCTAGAGTCACATTTGGATTACGAATGTCGCCTGAAGTTTTAAAGGGAATATTGATCCTTTCATTTTTTATTAAACTACCAAGAACTTTATTTCGCAATTCTTTCGGATCGCCACTTCCTTTTGTCGCATCTTTGATTTTGGCGTCTACTCCTGCGATGGATTTTTTAGATTCATCTTCGTCGTATAACATGCCCATTTTCATTTCATGTTGGTTGTTAGTAACAATCAGATAAGAACCTTTATTGATTTGAAGGTCGTAATTTTTTGTCGGGAAGGTAGGTTCATCTAAGAAGGTAATTTTACCATCTGCGTAGGAGATTTTGAAACTAACATCTTTTTTGAGTTCTGATTTTTCTTTCAGTTTATCGAGTTTAAGACCAGCTTGATTTAACATTGGCAATTCGCCAGCTATTGCATCAAATGCCGCAAATCCAGAAAGGAATGAATCTTCTTCCATAGTCACATTGTAAACTACACTTGGATTCACAAGTCCTGATTTCACTACGAACGGCTGTAAGTCGCCTTCTGTATCAAGTAAAAACTTGGCAGCTTCTTGTTTGCTTTTACCTATAATTGTAACATCTGCATCAAATTTAACACCTACATGATTATGACTTTCTAAATCACTGCCATCGATGTCAATGTCCGATAGTTTAAAGTTAAGTCCTTTAATTTGGATGACTTGTCCTGTTTTTTTCATGGTGACTTGAATATCACCTTTTTCTGCACCAACCACACCCATTTTTATAGCAACAGGAATATCTTTGGCAGTAAATGGCTCAGAGGGTTCGTCTTTTGCCGCACGTCTTTCTTCTTCAGCTTCTCTTTTTCTTTCCGCAATGGCTTCCGGTGTAAGAGCAGGGTTTGGTTCTCCATTCACAATTGCTGGAGCTTTAAAAAGAGTAGTTAAATTGTTTCCACCATTTTCGAACATGATAAAAGATACTTTAGGTTCTGAGATCAAAAGTTTTTTAAGTTCGAATTTTTTCATTAATATACCAAGTAACGAAAGTTTAATGTCTGCCTTTCCGATTGATATAACAGCTGATTTTAATTCTTTACGATCTGCAAGGGGTGTTCCTTTGTCTGCAACATCGTCTCTATAGGTTAGTTGAATGCCTTCCACTTCGACACTAGATAGTGCGCTAAATAGATTTATATTTACCTTTGTTATATTTGCCCTTACATTGATCGCGGATTCAATTTGTTTTACCAAAAATTCATTGGTTAAAAAACTACCAGCAAATACGAGAGCGACAACAAGGATAAAGATGAGAAGGCCAAAAAAGCCTCCTACACCGATAAGGATTTTTTTCATGAGAATCTCCTAAAGTAAATGGTTACAAAATGAAAGAAGAGTCTTTGAAAAATGAATGAAAGTAAAGAAAAAAATTAAAGGAATCTAACAGAACTGATAGTATCAGAAAGCTTTTGGAACATAGAGTCATCTATCGGATCATCCGTATTGTACGTTGCAAGAAGCATCTGTCTTTCATTTGCCAGCACATAAACTAGCCAATTCCGACCATCTTTATCAAATTCGCAGGCTCGGATGGAAGTGCCTTCGTTATTTTCAAATTCGGCTACTTTGTCTTCTTCAAAGTCTATTTCATGGATTTTGAGGTAATTTGCTAATTCAAAATTGACATCAAATTTTTCCACTTTGGATTCAAAGGCATAGAATTGGAGGGCACCGCCAGCTTCTGGGTCGAAGAAAGCAGGTATCTCTTCGACGACGATATGTTCCCAATCAGCCGGATACAGTAAAGAATACCACCCTTGGGGTGAGCGAAATTGTTTGAACATGGGCTTTGCCATATTTGTTTTAGAAATCCCTTTTCTTTCCAAGAATCCTATAGATATATGACAGTAAATGATTTTGTGTTCGCTTAAAGTAAAAGGGAGATTCTTTTTAGTTTTCCTTATTTTTTTTGCAAGCAAGGCATCCAACCTTAGTGCCCAATTTGTGGGCTATACGGATGCACCTTCCTCGGCCTATGCCAGTGGTCTTTTTTCTCAAGGTGTCGGCATCCGCGATTTAAATGCAAATTTAAATGGCAATCCAGCTTTTCTTAGTTACCACAAACAACACATTGTGGAAGCAGGTGTTCACGGTGCGCAGTCCAAACAAACGACATCTAATGCTTTGTTATTTGGAGGGGGATATTATGCGATTTCAGAATCATTTGGAATTGGAGCTCGCATTAAGCCTGTTATTTCTAGATTTAATCCTGCGGAAGAGAGGATATTTAATTACACTGGCCAATTAGTTCTTAGTTATATGGTTACCGAATGGATGTACCTTGGATTCGGTATTGGTCCGAGCGTAACAAATCGAATCGGTGGTTATAGTAATTATTCATTGAATGTATTTGGCTCAATGGGATTTATATATAAATCTTTCACCTTAGGTTTCTTAGCCGAAAGCCCCGGTGCCAATTCTTTTGAAGTTTATCTTGGTTCAGAAAAGTTGAAGGAAAAATATCCCGAAAAACTTTCTATTGGATTACAATATGATATAAATTCCACTTTCTTTTTCTATACGGAATTGCAACGAACATTCTGGGAACGAATCACATTTTCTTTAAATGGTCTGGATGAAAATCCAAATTTTTTACCAAAAAATAGTATTTCAGGAAGTTTCGGCGGAGGCATTCATATATTAAAAAATACTAATTTACTAATGGGTGTTTCCCGTTTTGCGAATGCCTTAGCAAACGGAAGTTTGGATCCCGTGTACGGCGCATCTATCGGTTTCAAAACGGAAATTTTTCCTTCTCTTTTTGGTGAAGGTTTATTTGGAAGTTTCTATGTCCAAAGGACTAAGATCCGAAAGACAATTGAACCCTATGATGCAGAAACTCGCTTCGGGTTTCAATTTACTTCTCAATTCAATGCAACGACAAAGGCCGAAGAAAATATGCCCAAAAATTAGGCATATTGCCAAGTTATGTCAATATTAGATTCTGTTGATGTTTAATCTATAAACACAATGTAGAAATATTCAGGATAAATTGGCATTCTTCCGCGTCTTGCTTAAACGGTACAGTTTTTGCAACGCATAATAGATAAAGGTGTCATCAATGGTTGATTTCAAAGTATCAAAACGAATGCTCGTCAACTTCCGCGGACAAAACAAAGTCGTGGGAGGATTAACAGACAAAGATAAAATTGCGATCCTTCTCTATATCTCGAAAGAATTTGCAAACTTGGATAAAGAGGATCAGCTTTTTTCAAAGGTAATGCTGATATGCCAAGAAATTTTTGAATCCGACAACACAACATTACGTTTGTGGGACGGTGAATTTTTAGTTCCTGTCAAATTTGTGAAAGAAACTGAACCCCCAAGAAGAAATTTAAAGTTAGGTGAAGGATATTCTGGAACTGTTTTTGAAAGTCGTAAACCTATTCTCGTAAACGATCTGAGTAGATCTCCAGATTTTATTGATGAAGGGGAAAAAACAAGATCGGTAATGTGTGTTCCTATTATGCAAAAAGACGAAAGTCTTGGAACATTGGCCGTAGAGAGCAATAGAGAAAATTTTTATTTGTTAGACGACTTAGAAATTTTGGAAGCATTGACTTCCCAATTGGCACTTGCCTTATCAGGCGTTCGATTAATAGAAGGCCTTGTTACCGCACGTGCCAGAGAGGCTGCCATTTTAAACCAATTAGAATGGGATTTGAAAATGGGAAGGAATGTCCAAAGTCAAATTCTTCCTCAAGACTTAAGTGCTTGGAACGGCGTTTATTTCGCAACCCATTACGAACCTATGGCGGAAGTCAGTGGGGATCTAGTCGATATAGTTCGCCAAGGTCATTCGTTAACAGCGATTAATATAGATGTTTCTGGTCATGGAATACCTGCAGCTCTCGTTACAATGGCGATTCACCACCAATTTCGCAGATCTGTTATGGCCGGTCTTGGCCTTACGGAAATTATGGAAGAACTGGGTGAAAATTTAAGAGAACAATTACCAGAATCTACGTATTTCACTGCATTTATGGTGAGAATTTTTAGCGATTATACCTTTGGTTATGTGAATGCTGGACACCAAAGAATGTTACATTATAAAGCGGCAGATGATATTTTTATTTCATATGATACTAAAGGTGTCCCACTCGGGATTCTTCCTGTCAGAAAAACGGATTATGAAGAAAAACAAGGAAAACTAGATGCAGGGGATTTTCTTCTTCTCATTTCCGATGGATTTAGTGAACAAAGGAATGCGAATAAAGAAGAGGTCGGAGTTGATAGACTTCAATCTTGGTTACACGAAGAACGGGAAAAATTAATTCAAACAACAAGGGGCAGAGTGGATGTAAAAATACTCTCTCAAAATTTTTTGAATCGATTTCGAGCTTATTACGGGGATACTAAAATCGGTGATGATCTTTCTTATTTATTTTTATATTGTAGTGATTCGTTACCAGAAGCTTCGCATTATATTCATATGGCGAAACAAGCGAACGCTAAACAAAAGACAGACGATGCTTATGCATTAGCATCCAAAGCCTACTCAATTGATCCATCTCTCAAAGAAACCTTGATGTTCCTCGGAAAGATTAATTACCGAGACGGTAATTTTGTAGAATCGATTCGGTATTTAGAAGCGTATCTTAAAACTTCAGGCGATAATACTGCTAGTTCTTATTTTATGATGGGCCGTGCATATTACAAAGCGGGAAAAATATCAGAAGCAAAGAGAGCTTTGAAAATGGCTCTTTCTTCAGATCATTCGTTTGGAAAGGCAAGTATCTTACTTGCACAATGTTATTTGAAAGAAAATGCGAAACCTAAGGCGATTAAGGTATTACAACAAGGTGTCAAAAATACACCGCAAAACACAGAATTAAAGGCATCTCTAATCAAATTAGAGAATGTTTCGCAAAAAGCTAGTTAAGGATAAATTATGAATTTAAAGAAAATTTTATTAATTTCAATGTTTGTGGGAGCATTTGCTCCCATGTCTATTTTTGCTGAAGATGAAGTTTCAATCAAAAAACCAGAAGTCACAATCGAAGTTTTACAAGAACGATTAGCACAATTAGAAGCTAAACAAGAAAGTTCTAGTGTCGAGGCCGATTGGGTTTGGACTTGTATCGCAGCTTTTTTGGTATTTTTTATGCAAGCCGGATTTGCTTACGTCGAAGCGGGTTTCACTCGCGCAAAAAATGCAGTAAATATCTTAATGAAAAACTTTTCTGACTTAACTGCGGGTGCCATCGCGTATTGGTTAGTTGGTTTTAGTATCATGTTTGGACCACAGATTCTTACTGGCTTTGGGGTGGGAATACCGACAATAGCTGAAAATTTGATCAATAATGCAGAAGGGGGATTTGATCCATCCAGTTATACTTTTTTTATGTTTCAAATTGTTTTTGCCGCGACTGCTGCCACGATAGTGTCTGGAGCCATGGCTGAAAGAACAAAGTTTGCTGCATACTTACTATTTTCTGTGATCATCACGGCTTTCATTTATCCCATGTTTGGTTCTCTCGCTTGGGGAGGATTATTCGGAAAAGGAACAGGATTTTTAGAATCACTTAACATTGGCGCTGGTGAAAACGGAGAAGGTGCTAACTTTTTAGATTTTGCTGGATCTACCGTAGTACATAGTGTAGGTGCATGGGCTGGGCTTGCAGGTGCCATAATTGTAGGACCCAGACTTGGAAAATTCCAATCTGATGGTAGAGTATTCCCCATCCTCGGACATAATATGTCCATGGCAGCCATAGGTGTATTTATATTGTGGTTTGGATGGTTTGGCTTTAACCCTGGTTCTACGACATCGATCAAAGGTGGAAGTTTTGCTGGTATTGCCGTTGTAACACATATGTCTGCATCTGCTGGCGCTCTCGGTGCAATGATTTTGACATGGTTCTTATTTAAAAAGCCAGAAATCGGTCTTACCTTAAATGGGGGGCTTGCAGGACTTGTCGCCATCACAGCTCCTTGCGATAGCGTGAGTATTACGGGAGCTGTCACTATTGGTTTTATCGCGGGTCTACTTGTTGTTATCAGTGTGCTCTTTTTTGATAAACTTAAAATAGATGATCCAGTCGGGGCAGTGTCTGTGCACGGTGTTTGCGGTGCTTGGGGTACACTCGCTGTTGGACTATTTAATTTAAAATCAGGTCTTTTTTATGGGGGAGGATTTAGTCAATTAATTGCACAAATGATTGGCATTAGTATCGCCTTTGTTTGGGCTTTTGGAATCAGTTTGATTATGTTTTTATTGATCAAATACACATTAGGTCTTCGTGTTTCAGAAGAAGAAGAGCTACTCGGACTAGATATTTTAGAACATGGGAATGAGGCTTATCCCGTTTCCAAATAATTCTTGACCCTGGCTTCCCTAAGGGGAAGCCTAGGATGTGCGACGAATTCTTTCCATTGCTCTTTTATGTTTACCGCTACTCGGCTGTTTTGAATATGAAGAGACGATTCTTTTCAGAAAACCTAACTCTGGAACCGTAGAGATTGCCTACACAGTTCCTTTAAAAAAAGAATCTGCAGAATCACTGATAAAATTTCTTCCTTCCGACTTGGCCTCCATAGAAAAAAAAATCAAATTAAAACCAAATAGTGGTCTTTCCATCCGAGATTTTACATTCAGAGAATTAGAAAAAATAGAAATTACAGATCCTATTTTCAAACGAAAAGGCCGAGTCTCTTACAAAATCGATTTTGAAGATCCTTCCCAATTGGAAGGTATCCTACTTGGAAATTTTGTCGCCAAACAGAAAGCTCGTTCTCTGAATATCAAACGCGAATTTCCCAATATGTCAGAATTTTCTGCCACAGAAGAAAGTGTGGGTGAAAAAAAGATTATCGGGGAAACGTTACGCCTGTTAAAGGAAGGCAAAATGCAATTCCGCGTTTTATTTCCCAAAGATTCAGAATGTTTGTCTAACCGAGGTCTTGTTGGTTTAGGAAACGTAGTTTATAGTTTTCCTTTGCAAGACACCATTGAAAATGCAGATGCTAAAAGTTGGGAATATAAAATTAGATTTTTTTGATATAGCTCGCTATCGGTTATTTCTTTTCCAATAATCCTAATTTTTGGCAAGTTTCTATATACAATTCAAATCCCTTTAAGTTTTTTTCTTCGGGAATATAATGAAGTTCCTTTTTTAGATAACGATCCACAATCGCTGTCGGCAAACGAGTTTCATTTTGAATGATTTCATCTAAATGTGCCATTCCATAATCCAAAGCTTGAATGAAAATGGAATCTAGGATAGGACGATCTTTTGGATAGGCCCAGAACGCAAAACAAAAGTAAGTATTTGTAATTTGGTTCCACCAGGTCGCAAGATCCACAATTTTATAATTTGGTTTTGCATTATGTAAAAGGGCATGATCGCCAAAAAGTAAATGGGAACCTATCCCATTCTCCATCATAGATTCAATTTTTGCCGCCGGTGTAGGTAAAACTTCTGGCATTTGATTGAAATTCAAATGAAATAGACATTGGAGCAATGCCACACTCGCCCTAGATCCGCTGTCTGTATAAATTTTATCGGATGGGAATGTTTCATTTTTATTTTGATAAAAAAGAACAGAACGAACCAGATCCTTGGCACAAACCCCGACCGATTTTGAAAAGGACAAAGTATCAATATTGCGTATGCATTCTATCGAAGAAATAAGGGCTAAGTCCAATTTTGATTCTTTGAGTAGTTCTACGAGTATACTTGGGTGATCATAGATGGCTTCGTATCCTTCCATTTTCTCAAAGTAATATGTGAGCGGTCTTGCATTTAGATGTTTAACAATACCAATTTTCATTCCAGAATCAGATTAGAAAAAACAGCTTGTCAGACCACAAAAATATTATTAATTCTGCCATGGAGCCTTAATGGATTTCAAAGCTATACTCAATACCATCGGAGACCCTGAGTTTGATTTTATAAAGGATCTTATTTATAAACAAGCAGGCATTTTTCTTGCTCCTCATAAAAAAATAATGGTTCAGTCACGTCTCAATACGAGACTTAGAACTCTTGAAATTCCATCCTACGAAGAATACGTGTCTCGTTTAAAAAGGGATTCAAAATTTGCAGCCGATGAAATGCAAGAATTGATCAATCGCATAACAACGAATAAAACAGACTTTTTTCGAGAAAATCACCATTTTGAATTTTTACGCGATAAATATTTACCAGCCATAGAAGAGGCAAATAAAACGGGAGCACCTAAAAGTGTAAGAATTTGGTGTTCTGCTTCTTCTACCGGAGAAGAACCTTATTCCATTGCCATTACACTTTTTGATTATTTTCAAAATAAACCAGGTTGGAATATTAAAATATTTGCATCTGATATTGATACAGCCGTATTAAAAACAGCCCAAGAAGGAATTTATCGTGCAGATAGACTTGATCCTGTTAGCGAAGCATTGAAATTAAAACACTTCACAAAACAGGTCGTTGGTGATGTTATTTCATATCAAGCAAAGGCCCACTTAAAAAGCCTAATCGAATTCAAACAAATTAATTTGTTAAATTATCCTTTTCCCATTAAGGAAAAAGTGGATTTGATATTTTGTCGGAATGTGGTTATTTATTTTGATAAACAAACACAAAAAACTTTGTTTGCCCAATTCGAAGAACAATTGAAACCGCTAGGGTATCTTATCTTAGGCCATTCGGAAACCATGTTTGGGATTTCTGATAAATTTAAATTTCTCGGCCATACCATTTATCAGAAAAAAGTTTAATCATTCCATAGTGCTTTTAATTGTTCAAGCATAGCATAGGGTTCATAAATAACAACCCTCGTATTTGCAAATACATCCAAAAAGCCAGCTTCATTTGGAAATCTAGGAACTATATGTTGGTGGATATGGGGTATGGAACCTCCACTATTTTTTCCTAAATTATAACCCAAATTAAATCCCAGCACATTCCAGTGTTTCTCTAAAATACCTATTGTTTTTTGAGTGAGTCTGTGGATATCCAACGCCTCTTCGTCATTCAATTCTTTATAGGAAATGATATGCCTTTTGGGAAATATAATGATATGACCAGGGTTATACGGAAACAAATTTACAGAAACGATGGAAAGTTCAGATTCGAAAATGGATAGGTTCGGAACAATTTCATTTTGATCCCTGACGCCACAAAGGATACAATCAACGGGAGGTCTTTCTCCTTTGGCATAACCTAGTTTTCCTACACTAAAAAGATTTTTTCTATGTGAATGTTCATCGAAAGAAGCCATGAATACTTTCAATATCAAGTGATCATTAAAGGATTGCAAGGATTTTGAAAAATATTAATAAAGAAAGTAAGCAAGTGATATTAAATCCGCATATACCAGTTCTGCCGAGCGAAGTCTTAGAACTTTTGTCTTTTACTGCCTATCCACCTCCAAAATGGATCTTGGATGCTACAGCAGGTGAAGGTGGCCACTCTAAGCTGATGTTAGAAAAATATCCCGAAGCGAAATTGGTTCTCATTGATCGGGACCAAGTCATGCTTGATCGAGCTCTTGGAAATGTATCCAATCAAACTCGTGTGTTTCCCTTTCAGATGAATTTTTCCGAAGTCGATGAAAATTTACTTCGTGGGATAAACTGCCCGGGACTTGATGCGATCTTAATCGATCTAGGAGTTTCCTTATTTCACTTTTTGCATTCGGGACGTGGTTTTACTTTCAAACAAGAAGAACCTTTAGATATGCGATTGGAGCCAGAAATCGGAAACCAAACTGCAGCAGATGTCCTAAATTACAGTACAGTTTTGCATTTAAAAAAAGTATTTTGGGATTATGGAGAAGAACGCTGGGCTTTAAAAATTGCAAATAATATTGTCCAGACAAGGCAAAAGAAAAAATTTCAAACAAATATGGATCTTTCCAAAATCGTGGAAGCCTCGATTCCTCGGAAATTTTGGCCCAAGGAATCCCATCCTGCTACTAAGGTTTTTCAAGCACTACGAATTGAAGTGAATGAAGAATTACTCCACGCAGAAAAAGGAATTCGTAGTCTCTCAGAGCTATTAAATCCAGGTGGGGTAATGGCTTGCATTTCCTTCCATTCCCTGGAAGATCGCATCGTCAAGTGGACCTTTCGTGATTTGCAAGCAAATGGTGGTTATTCGATTTTAACCAAAAAACCCATTTTACCGACAGATGAAGAAATTCGACAAAATCGCGCATCAAGATCGGCAAAGCTTAGGGGATTACAAAAAGAATTTCCGATACTTACATTAGATGAATCTTAGGTTAAACTTACCTTTCAAATCTTTGCCATACAAATTATGGCAGACTTTGTTACCTTTAGAACCCATCCTTTATTTATTTCCATTTATACTTTTGTTTTATTTTTCTGTTTGGCAAGGCATTGAAACAGCCAAATGGAAGCGTTTGATCCATGAAAAATCATCCGAAAAAGAAGATCTCATTAGAAAGAATGATGATCTAAAAATTGGAATTGTATCTTATACTTCAGCCGAAAGAATTGAAGCATTGTATCGTCAAACCTATCAATTTTTACCCATCAGTTTAGGAAATAGAATCATTACAATCGAGTTGCCACCTGAACCGATCGGCAAAGAAAAGGATTCATTTTGAAATTAGCGGATATTATCAAAAAACTGCCAGAAATTAGAATCAGAAAAGGAGATTCAAATCTAGAAGTTTCATACATTCAGTCCGATACGAGAAAGTTATCAGTTAATGATATTTTTGTATTACCAGAAGGACAAAACGAACATTATGCGAATTTTATAAATTCCGCATTAACTTCTGGAATTAAAAATATTCTCATTGGACCTGGGCATATCAAAATACCTGGAATAGAAAAATTTGATACAATCCTCGAAACAGATTCTTATCTAGGTGATGTGCATGGTAAATTAGCACATTTACTTGCTGGTAGCCCGAGTAAAAAATTAAAGGTCGTTGGTATCACTGGCACCAATGGAAAAACTTCACTCACATTTATACTATTTCATATTGCAACTAAATTAGGAAAAAGATGTGCGCTGATTGGGACCGTTCATATTCGAATCTTAGATGAGATTTTAGAAACTGGATACACAACTCCTGATGCATCATCACTCAATTTGTTACTAAAAGAGATGGTGGAAAAGAAAATAGAGTATGTCTTTATGGAAATGAGTTCCCATGGACTGAAACTTGGTCGGACAAGTGGCATCGAAGTCCAAGCCGTCGCATTTACAAACCTAACACAAGATCATATGGACTTTCATCATGATATGGAAGATTATTTACTTAGTAAATTTAAAATTTTTCAACTGCTAGAACAATCCACTCAAACAAACAAATTTGGAATCGTCGCCTCTGATGTGATAGGTGGCAAACAGATGATAGAAAAATTGAAAGAGGCAAATTTCACTTCACCAATTTATATACTTGGAAATTCGGGAGAGTTCAATTATTCTCATGCAAAATTAGCGATTACTTCTAGTGAATTCCGTCTTCATAAAAAAGAAAAAAATCTTCCTTTCATCGAAGTAAGAAGTGCAAAAACAAATTTGCTTGGAAATTTTAATATATTCAATGTTAGTTTAGCCGCTTTTATCTCTTTGGAGCTGGGTTTTAATTGGGATGAAATAATAAATACAATAGAATCTATTCCTACCGTTCCAGGAAGATTTCAAGTTGTTCCGTCACCGGATAAAACACGTATTGCCGTAATAGATTATGCACATACACCAGATGCCTTAGAAAACATTTTGAAAAGCTGTGAAGAAATTTCTTCAAAACAGATTATTTGTATATTTGGATGTGGGGGAGATCGTGATCGAACCAAACGACCATTAATGGCAAAAATTGCGGAAGATCACTCTGACTATGTTATATTAACATCTGACAATCCACGTACAGAAAATCCTAAAACTATATTGGATGAAATTGAAGCAGGATTTTCTCGTGGATTCAAAAGATTTGAAACCATCATAGATCGCAGGGAAGCCATTAAAAGAGGCATTGCACTTTTAGAAAAAGATGGGATCCTTGTCGTTGCCGGAAAAGGGCACGAAACGTATCAAATTATTGGCAAAGAGAAATTTGAATTTGTCGATTATGAAGAAGTAGAGCGCGCATTTAAAAGTATTTAATTAATAAGTAGGTTTTATGTTTCTTTGGATTTATGAAAGTTTCGGAAATGACATCGGTTTTTTTAGAATATTTCACTACGTAACTTTTCGTGCCATGATGGCAGGCCTAACGGCCATGTTCTTCACATTTATATACGGACGTTCCATGATCGATTTTTTAAAATCTTTAAAATTTAAAGAATCAATTCGAAACGATGGACCGGAGTCACATGCATCAAAATCAGGAACGCCTACCATGGGTGGTCTGATGATGATCATTTCACTTACCATTTCTGTTTTACTTTGGGGCAATCTAAAAAATTGGAATGTGATATTGCTTTTGATATCTGCCATTTCTTTTTGCACACTTGGATTTTTGGACGACTATATGAAATCAGTGAAAAAAATCAAAGGTGGTATGAGGGCACGCACAAAATTTTTGATCACCATACTGATAGCTGTTAGTGTCACTTGTTGTTTTTATTTTATTACTGGAAATCCAAACACAATTGCAAGTAAGGGAATCCTTTTTGATATTACAGATCTTTTTATTCCCTTTTTAAAAGGACCGCTTCTAAACCTAGGGATATATGCGATTCCTTTCGCCATTATTGTATTAATCGGTAGTTCTCATGCAGTCAATCTAACAGATGGATTGGATGGTTTGGCTACTGGAACCGTTGTGATCGCTTCAGCTACAATGGCGATATTAGCTTATGTTTCAGGAACACCCGTTGCTGCAAATTATTTGAATATTCCGTATTTACCAGGTGCACATGAGTATGCTGTCTTTTTAGCAGGTCTTTGTGGTGCTTTGATCGGTTTTCTTTGGTTCAATTGCCATCCCGCACAAGTGTTTATGGGTGATACAGGTTCATTATTTTTAGGATCAACTTTGGGTTTAACGGCAATTATGCTTAAAAAAGAATTTTTATTAATTATATTAGGTGGAATCTTTGTTGCCGAAGCACTAAGCGTCATTCTTCAAGTTGGTTCTTTTAAGTTGCGTGGCAAACGAATCTTCAAAATGGCACCACTTCATCATCACTTTGAACTAAGCGGTTGGTCAGAAGAAAAGGTGGTGATACGATTTTGGATTATAGGAATTATACTCGCCATAATATCTCTTTCTACATTAAAAATTCAATAAACAATGTGGCAAAGGTTCAAACAAATTTTAGGGTTTGGTCATAGAATTGTAGATTTACCTTTGTTATATGCAATATTTGCACTTTTTGGATTTGGAATAATAGTAATGTTTAGTGCATCCGTTATTCCTGCCGAAAGGGAATTTTCAGATCCATATTATTATTTAAAAAAACAAATGATTTGGGGAGGGATAGGAATATTCTTTTTTTTAATATTTATACAAATCCCTTACCAAATGCTTGTTAAATTATCTTTCCCTTTTTGTTTGCTTAGTATCATCCTTTTGATTTCAGTTTTTATTCCAGGTTTAGGCAAATCAGTTGGGACTTCCTATGGTCGGAATTTTAATCGATGGATTCAAATAGGTGGGTTTCAAATTCAACCTTCTGAATTCAGTAAAATAAGTTTATTATTATTTCTTTCCTTATTTTTTCAAAACTTTGATCCTAAAAAATTTCAATGGAATAGAAAACAACTAATCTCCATCATAACTATTCTTTCCATTTTGTTTTTAATCGTCATCGAACCTGCGTTTGGTACTACTGTTGAAATAATGGTTGTTATATTTTTTTTCCTTATAATGACTGGATTCCCATTAAAGAGAATCATATTTTTGGGATTGGCAATATTGCCGTTATTATTTGTTTTAATTACGCAAGTTGGATACAGAAAGAAAAGATTAGAAATATGGCTTGATCCCTATAAATTTCGCTTTGATGAAGGTCATCAATTAGTCACTTCCTTTCGTGCATTTTTTGATGGAGGGACATTCGGAACGCCCATTGGTTCAGGATATTCGCATAGGTATTTAGCATACAGTCATACGGATTTTGTCCTAGCGGCTTTTGTGGAGGACTTTGGATTTATTGGATTTAGTATTTTTATAGTGATTGTGCTTTTTCTTTTAGTTCGTATATTTTTTTTATTACAGAAATTAAAAGATAAATCGGGACTTTATTTAGGAACCGGCATACTTTTACTTTTAGCAATTCAGTTTATCATAAACTTATATGTAGTCACTGGTCTTTTCCCTGTGACGGGAATCTCACTTCCATTTTTAAGTTATGGTGGATCTTCATTGATCACGATTTTTATCTTGATGGGAATTCTTGCCAATATAACTAAAAAAGAGAATTTGGCATAATGAAAGAAACGGTTATTATCGCAGCGGGTGGAACGGGTGGTCATATTTCTCCTGGAGTTGCTCTCGCTGAGATTCTAGTCCTAAAGAAAGAGACTTTTCATCTAGAGAATGTATTCCTTCATTCACTAACGAGAAACAAAGACAATCCAGATTTATTATCACCACCTTGCGAAGTTATATGGCATAATATGCCTCAGCTAAAAGGTTTTAAAATTATTATTTTCCCATTTTTGTTTATTTTTCAATTTATATTAACAATTTTCATATTTCAAAAAAGAGGAGTAACGTCTGTTATCGGAATGGGTGGGTATTCCAGTTTCCCTGCCATTTTGTATTCTATACTGTTCCGTAAAAAACTTTTTTTATGCGAACAAAATTGTATACCAGGAAAAATTACTCGAATCTTCAATCGATTCGCTAAAAAAATAGCCCTTAGTTTCCCGATCAATGAAACAATTTTAAAAAATCTTGAAAACAAAGTCATTGGCAATCCAATTCGCACTAAAGTGATACCGGAACATTTAAACATTCGTCAGAATGAAAATTTACATGATAGCAAAAAGAACATTGTCAACATACTCGTTTTAGGTGGATCTCAAGGTGCACGCCAATTGAATAATATGATTTTACGCACCATGGAAAATTCTGATATAGCTCAAAAATTTAGATTTCGTCTTTTAACTGGAAATTCTCTTTATGATGAAACCGTTAAAAAATCCAAAGGATCTGCTGAAATTATTTCTTATGCGAATGATATGAAACCTAACTATGAATGGGCGAATATTGTTGTCGCAAGGTCAGGAGCTGGTGTCATTGCCGAATGTTTGATTTTTGGTTTACCAATGGTATTGATTCCTTATCCTTATGCCGCAGATAATCATCAAAAAGAAAACGCAGAATACATCGAAAGTGAAGGTGCGGCGGTGACAATACATTCTACTTCCGATGATCCTTCTGCTTTGGTTCGATATTTATTGGAATGGAAATCAAATCCAGAAATTTTGAAAGAGATGGGACACAATTCATTACGTCTATCGAATGTGAATGCCGCCTATCAGACTGTAGCTTATTTTTTTCCACATTGATATGAATTTTTCAATATTTCCGGGAAAAAATGTACTTTTACTTGGTATAGGTGGAAGTGGTATGTCAAGCCTTGGTCATATTTTAATTGATTTAGGATTGATTGTTTATGGCTATGACAAAAAACAAACGGATGTTACAGATTACCTGAAAGAACGTGGGGCAATCGTATTTAATCGTTTAGATGATATCGATATAACTAAAATTAATTTTATCGTTTTTAGTTCCGCTATAAATGATAAAAACCATCAAATATTTCAGGATGTAAATAAATTATCAATTCCTATGTTTCATAGGTCAGATATATTACATAAAGTATTTGCAATAGGTAAATCTATTTCTGTCGCGGGTTCTCATGGCAAAACTTCCACCACGGCAATGATCGCTCAAATTCTTGAATCACATAACTTAGATCCTTCGGTGATGATTGGTGGTGATACATCTATATTAGGTAAAAAAGGTGGCAAATTTGGAAAAGGGGAATATGGTGTATACGAATCCGATGAATCAGATGGGACTTTTTTAAAACATAAAGCAAATTTGCGCATCGTTACTAATGTCGACAATGATCATTTGGATTTTTACCAAACTAGGGAAAAATTAGAATCCGCTTTTTTAGAATACATTGCCCCTGAATTTCCGGGAACTGTCGTATTACAAGGGCAAGACGAAGGTGTACAATCTGTAATTAGTCTCATTCCAAATATTCAAAATATATCAAAAGAATTTTATCTTTGGCTTTTGTTAGATGAAGAAAATGGAAATTCAATCAGCCAATCCATTACCAATTTAAAGATGACTCTCGGCGAAAGGTTAAAAGTCATACCTTATCAATTTTTAGAAGGTTCATTGCAATTTTATTGGGAAAATTCATTACTAATATTAAATCTTCCTTTTTCCGGGAAACATTACCTTACAAATGGGTTAACAGCCTTTGTAAGCACCATGCAAATCGCAGGGCTAAAGAGTGATACGGTGATAGCTACATTAAAAAAATATGAAGGTGTTAAACGAAGACAAGAAATACTGGGAAATATAGATGGAGTACAAGTCATAGATGATTACGGTCATCATCCCACTGAAATTCGCACAGTTATCCAATCATTAAAACAATCTTCAAAAGAAGGAACTAGAGTCGTTGTAATTTTTCAAGCACATCGTTATACGAGAACTCAAAATTTGCAAAAAGAATTGGCAGAAGCTCTTCATTTTTCCGACTACTTGTTTTTATTGCCTATTTATTCCGCAGGCGAATCTCCAATACCTGGAATCTCAGAAAAAAGTATCGCCAACCACCTAACTAATCAGAATTTTAAATTATTGAGCGGTAATATTATCGAAGATATAAAATCAATAAAAAAGGAAATAAAGACAGATGATATCTTGTTATGTTTAGGTGCTGGAAATGTACGCGAATGGGGAGAAGCTCTTTTAAAAGGAAATTAAATTTCAAAAAATAAGGGTGATACATCCTCGAGTTTACCTCGAAAGTTCAAATGACCCATTTTTCTTCCTTTTTTTATCTCTTTTTTTCCATATAAATGCAAAACATAACGATCATCTTCTAAAAGTTTGATTATTTTTTCCATTGAATCATTGTAATGATTTCCCAAAATATTTTTCATGATTGTAGGTTTGGTATGTTTGATCTTTGGTTGGAAAAAATTACTAACAGCCGCAACATGAAGTTTAAATTGGGAGACACTACCACAATTTTGACTAAAGTGACCAGAGTTATGTGGTCTTGGTGCAAATTCATTTAAATAAATTTGATCTCCCAAGATAAAAAATTCTACACCCAAAGTTCCTACATAATTTAAAGAATCTGCTAATTTTTTAGCTATCTCAGCAGCTCTTTCATTTATATCCGATTCAATGTTACTTGGATAGATAGAAATATCCAATATATGATTTTTATGAATATTCTCAACGCTACCATATGTTTCAATATGTCCATTTTGAAATCTTGTAAGGATAACACTGATTTCTTTTTCAAAAGAAATTTTTTCCTCAACTAAATATTCTTCTTCACCCGTAGGAAATGCCTTATTTAAAAAATTTGTATAATCATCCTTTGATTCAATTTTAGTTTGTCCTTTGCCATCATAACCAAATCTCAGGGTTTTTATGATCCAAGGAAAGGAGAAATCGACCAAAGTATTGTTCTTTGTTAAATGAAAAAATAGGGGAGTTTTTAAATCCAATTTTTTAAAATGAGATTTTTCTAAAAAACGATCTTGTGCTATGATTAGTGCATGTGGATTTGGAAAGATTTTTAAATCATGATTTGATTGAAAAGATATTAAAAATTCTAAAGTAGATTTGGGAATGTTTTCAAATTCGAAGGTTAGAATTTGGATTTTATTAAGAAAAGACTCGAGTTTTTCCAATTCATCGTAAGCTCCAACAGTGATAGGAACTCCAATCTCTTTTATCGGTGAATCTTCGTCAGGTGAATAACAAAACAAACTTATCCCGTGATGCAAAGTTTCCTCTGCCATCATTTGACCTAATTGTCCGGAACCAAGAACACCTAAACGAAGTTTGTTTTTCATTTAAAAATTAAGATGAGAATTTAAAGAAAGAGCCTCGGTTTTTTGTTTTTCCGCATATGCTTTTAATGCCTTTGAGAGTTCAGGATTTGAAAGCGATAAAATACGCACTGCAAGTAATCCTGCATTTGCAGCACCACTCGCTCCAATGGCAAGTGTTCCCACTGGAACGCCTTTTGGCATTTGAACTATAGATAATAGACTGTCAATTCCTGAAAGAGATTTAGAAAGGATAGGTACTCCAAGAACTGGCAGAGTAGTCAAGGAAGCCGTCATGCCCGGAAGATGCGCCGCTCCACCAGCGCCAGCGATGATCACCGAATAGCCATTAGACTCAGCTTTACTCGCAAAATCAAACATAAGTTCTGGAGATCTATGTGCAGAAATGATTTCTTTATGATAGGGGATTAAAAATGTCTCCAAGACCAAACAAGCCTCTTTCATCGTATCCCAATCAGAATGCGATCCCATGATAACAGCAACTTTTCCTTTCACAGTAGACATAAACTAATTCTTGCTTTCAGGTTGCGACATCAAGCTTTTATTCGGAGCAAAGATTCAACGATTCTTTCCATTTTCATTGATCTGGAACCTTTCACTAAAATGACGGTATCTTTTGGATAAAGATTTTTTAAGTCTTTGGCCAAAGAATCAAAATCCAGAAAATCATCAGGTAATGTTTTGATCGCATTTGATTTTAAAGGTAGGGAAAAGTATTTAGCATCTTTACCAAAAGTGATGAGTGAGGTTTTTTTGTAAGACGTTAATTGTTTTCCAATTTTTATATGGTATTGTTTTGAAAATTTTCCAAGCTCTTTCATACTTCCCAAAATCCATATGAGTGGTTTGTCGCCTGCAACCTGTGTACTTGCTTGTATGGAAGATAACATCGATTCAGGATTTGCATTATAAGTATCATCAATGACTTTAAAATATTCAGCTTTGATATTCAATCGTTTATCTGGGGCTTTGAAAGTTTGTATTGCTTTGACAATATTTTTTTGATGCAAACCCAAATGTTCCCCGAGGTTAATCATTCCCCTAACATTTGTAAGTAGAGTCCTACCAGGTATTAACCAATTCAAAACCTGATCCTCATACTTCAATTTGAATCCATTTGCATTTTCTGAAATAATTTTTAAATTGGATTTATCAGTGTTTGACCAAACCTTCACTTTGATTTTCAATTTTGTAGCTCTACGTTTCACAAGTGATAAAAAATCAGTAGTATCTGGTAAAAACAATACACCCGATTTTTGCATTCCTATGAGTATGTCAGATTTTTCAAGGGCGATATTTTTTGGAGATTTTAGGTTTTCAATATGGGCAGAACCAATATTTGTGATGATAGCGAAATTTGGTGAAGCTATCTTTGACAAATATTCTATTTCCCCTCTTTGGTTCATTCCCATTTCACAAATCACTACTTTAGTAAATTCTGATATTCTAAATAACGTGAATGGCACACCTATTTGGTTATTATAATTTTTTTCGGTGATGACGATTTGGTTATTGGGAAGAAATGAAAATAAATTTCCAATCAAGTCTTTTGTAGAAGTTTTACCACTGGAACCGGTAATCGCAATCACTATGGGTCGGAAGGCATTTCTGTGAAACTTTGCTAACTCACCAAGGGCTAAAAGTGTATCTTCAACCAATATAGCTTTTTTCTGATCTTCGATTGATAAGGTCTTTAGAATCGGATGTTTGTTTTCACAAAGAAAAAAACTGGCACCACGATTGAGGGCATCTGGAATAAAATTATGACCATCTCGAATGTCCTTTAGTGGGACAAATAAAGTTCCCATTTGGCATTCAAGGGAGGACGTTGATATGGTTTGGACTTTTCCTCTTCCGTTCAACTGCAAAGTAGGATCACAATTTAAAACCCCGAGAATGGTTGACAAAGAATACGAAAAGGTTGTGATCATAGCACTTAAGAAACCAATCTAAATAGAGTTTCCCTTTTTGGAAGAAAAACTTTGAAACAAATTCCTAAAATCAAGACACTACTTGTAGGGCTTGGTCGCATTGCCCATGGTTTAGAAAAGGATCCTTATCGTATCAAACCTTGCACACATGCTGGGGTTTTGTATTCAAATTGGGGGAAGCGTTATTTTACGTTAGACGGTATTTGTGATTCAGACACATCTAAAGTAGAGACATTTTTTTCCGAGTGGAAGCCAAAACCCATTCCGGAAAATATTAAATTGCCAAAGTCAATTTCAAAAATATCTAATCTTAGATTCCCTTTCGATTTTGCTATCATCGCAACACCAAGTGATTCTCATTTTGAGATTGCCTGCCAATTATTAAACTCTGGCATTCCCAATCTGCTAATCGAAAAACCAGTTTGCCTAAGTGCCAAAGATGCTATCTTTCTAAACCAATTGGCCAAATCCAAGGGTGCCAAAGTATGGGTGAATCATGAGAGGCGTTACCACCCGCGATATATATACATTCGAAACAAATTAAAATCAAATGCTTGGGGGAATGTCAAATTGGTTAGGGCCAATGTATTAACTTCCGCTAAAAATCCAGGCCTTGCTTTTTCGAAAATGGGAGGGGGACCTCTTTTGCATGACGGCACACATGCGATCGATTTACTTTTTTGGATGTTTGGTAAATTAAATCTTCGTTATGCGAATGTAGAGCGACCAGGTAAAAAATATTTTGAAGATAGGGCAAGTGTTTGGCTTGGAGCTCGAGATGGTTTGGAAGTGTTTTTGGATGTTTCTGGTGGCAGAGATTATTTCCAATTTGAAATCGATATTTTTACAGAAAAAAATAGAATCATACTTTCGAATGATGGATTCCAATTATTTGAATCTAAACCATCAACTTTATACAAAGGCTTTAAAAGTCTAAAACAGGGCTCGTTTGAAAAAATTCCAAAAATTGAAAAATCAAATGCATTTTTAGGAATTTATCAGGAAATCCATCAAAACATTTCTAAAAAAATCAATTCTCAAGAGGGCAGCTTAGAAGATAATATAGACATATTGCAATGCATTGAGAGTATTTATAAGTTTAGGCGAAAAAAATGAAATCCCAGCTAAAACCTGTTACCATCGGTCGGTCATTATTAGTTTATACCTTTGTATTTCGTACATGGATTTCGTATTATTTACGAAGCAAATTTTCGAAACCATTTTTATCACAAACAAATTGGGAAAAATATAAAAGTAAATTTTTCACAAGGAAAGGAAAGGAAGCAAAAATCATATTTTTTAGGTTAGGTGGAGTGTATATAAAAATTGGACAATTTATTAGTAATTTATTTCACATTCTGCCCGAAGAATTTTTGTGGGAATTACAAGAGTTACAAGATAAAGTCCCACCTCGTAGTTTTTCTCAAATCCAAAAAAGATGGTTTCAAAATTTTTCACAACCCATGGATCAAATTTTTACTGATCTAGAAGAGACATCCCACGCAAGTGCCTCGACTGCTCAAGTTCATATTGGTTACTATAACCAAAAAAAGGTGGCCATTAAAATACTTTATAATGGTATCGAAGAGGAAGCCAAAAAAGATTTAAGAACGATAAAGAAAATTATTTGGTTAGTTGACACCTTCTTTATCTCAATTTCAGGCAAAGAGGTCTCATCACAATTGGAAGAGATGATCGAATCTGAACTTGACCTTCGCAATGAATTAAAATACTTAAAACAAACAAAGCAAGTTTTCATAAGTGAAAAAGATTTTGTATTCCCTGAGCCAATTACAGAATTTTGTACTCGTTCGATTCTCGTTACAGAATTTATAGAAGGCAAAAAAATATACGATTTCAATCCAGAAGAATGGGGTGCCAAAAAAAATCCTTATTTAGAAAAGATGATGCGTGCCTATCTTTTGATGATTTTTGAATTTAATTTTTTTCATGCCGACCCACATCCCGGAAATTTAATCTTATTGGAATCAGGCCAATTGTGTTTTATCGATTTTGGCGCCGTACAACAAATATCAGGTGATGAAACCAGGCTTTTAGAAAAATTGATACTTGGAGCCATGCGAAAGGATTATCACTTAATGGCTGATACACTTTATGAACTGAAAGCTGTAAAAGATAGTTTAGGTAAGGAAGAACTCTGCCAAATTTTAAAGTACTCTATGGAAAAATTAAACCATATCTTACTTACGACTAAAAATTTCAGAAATTTAAGTTGGGAAACCCTCAAACCGGCTGAAGATTTGCGATTTTTGAAAGAGATTCAAATCAGTTTAAAAGTATTATTTCGATCCTTAAAATTACCTCCTAATTTTTTGAGTCTGCATCGAGTACTCGCATTACTTCTTGGTAATTTTTCTTATCTCGATCCTAGTCGTTCTTTATTCGAATATGCGGAAAAACCCTTTTCACAGATTGTTTTGAAGGGAAGCAGTTTTCGCAAACGATGGAAAGAAGAGGGAGAAGAAATATTGGCAAATTCCCTTTCCCTTCCCAAAGAATTGTATGAATTTTTATACCGCCTGAACCGTGGGGAATTTGTGTTTCAATGGTCCATGGAGAAACAGGCAAATGCAAAACAACTTCTTCTACGGGAACAATTCACTTATGGAATCCTCGGATCGGTTTTTTTCTATTTCGGGATTTATTATGCTGAAAAAACCTGGAAAGAACCAAGTATGCTGTTTTATATCTTAGCTGGCATATCTTTTTGGTCTCTTGCCAAAGCAGCCTGGTCTTATCAAAATAAAAAATGAGTGAGTCGTAGTATCAATGAAACTTCCTGAAAAACCTTTCTTTTCGGTTTATAAACCAACGTATTTAGTCTTTGTGCTTGTGGGATTTATCACGGATTTAGTTAGTAAATTTGTAATCATTAAAAATATGAATGCGGAAGAAAGTATTCCCGTATTAGGTGAATTCTTTCGATTGTCTTTGACTTTTAATACTGGATTTGTTTTTGGATTGTTCCAAAACAATGCACTTCCTTCACTTTTTGCGACAGGCTTTGCCATTATCTTTTTGTTTTTCTATCGCTGGAACAATTCCGAATTGGGAAATCCATGGGGCTGGAATCTTGTGATGGCAGGTGCCTTTGGTAATTTCTTTGATAAGTTTTTTGTTAAAATTCCTGGTGAGGGATTTCGTTTTGGGTTCTCACCAGAAAGGCCTGGAATCGAGTTTATTGGCGTCGTTGACTTTTTGGACTTTGAATGGCCGAACTTCCTTTTGTTTGAAAGATGGCCAGCATTCAATGTTGCCGATTCTTGTGTCTCTATCGGAATCGTGATTCTCTTAATCACTATGGATTGGAAAGAAGAAGAGAAAAAATCTTAAACCTTATAAAAAGAAATTTCCCCGGACTGTGACAGAAAGTGTTTTAAATACTTCTGTCTCTTCTTCGGATTTGCCAACCTTCCAGTTAATCCCGGAAGGTGAGGCATATAAACTTCTAGCAGGTTTACCTTCTGTTAGCCCACAAACACGAATGATGTGAGTTTTGGTTTCCTTGGATAGATTTGAAAAATAATCTAAATCTTCTTCGTAAGTCCGACCTGAATTTTCTCCAGAAAGATGAAAGATAACCTCGATTTCCTCTTTTTTGAATTCTTCCCATATGGATTTATCATTGATGTCTTCCCCAATCAAAATTCCAAATCGCAATCCACCCATAATAAAAATGGATTCCGTATCTCCCTTTTGAAGGTCTTTTTCCGAGTGAGATAAATTTTTCTTATCATAAAAATCAACGATGACAAGGGATTGAACAATGGGGGATGAGGAGACGAGTTTGCCTTCCGCATTCTTTCTGTAATGTGAGCCACCCATAATCACACCTTGGTAAACTTCTGATATTTCCAATAAGTGATCTTGGTATTCTTTTTCATGGTTTGCGGCTTGGTTATTTGAAGATGCTTTAAAAAAATGCGGAAATCCCTCAGGTAGGAGCAGGAAGTTCGCCCTTTGACTTGCAATTTTTTGAATTTGGTCGTTTGAAAATTTTTTATGAAGGTCTTTTTGGTAGAGTGATATTTTAATCGTGGGCATTTTATATTGGATTTCCTGAAGGAAGTGGATCGTCATCGATATCTTCAAATGATTCTAGTGGTTCATCTGTATTTGTCGTACTCGGACTGTTAGGGTTACTGGCTTTGGATTCTTCTTTGTCTAGACTTGGAGAATTTGTATCGTCAAATCCACCGGAACTACCTTCTGGTGTTACGATTTCGACTCCAAAGGATTCTTTCATTTGTTCCGGAGTGAGCTCAACGAGCCCCCCATAGAGGTCGCCCGATTCAATGCGCTCAGCAAGTGCCATCACATAACAGTAGGATTCCATAATACATTGTTTAATGGGTTTTTTATTGAGTCTTTTTTTGGACTCCATTGCATCAAGAGAGATGATTTCATCCATATTCACTATGATTTCTTTTTTAGATTTCATATCTTTTATAAACTCGAGCAATATATCTCTTGTTCTTTGATTGAAATCTTTAATCACCATACGAACCGTTCGTGATTGGCCAGTGCGTTTTTGTTCTATGCCTGTTAGTTTTTTAGAAGCTTCAATATAATTGGCACCAGGGTTTGCCTTGTGTTTATTTAGCTCACGCATGATGTCTAAATAAACTTTTAATTGGTCAGATATCGCACGTGTGGATTCATAAATATCCAACATCTTTTGGCGATAGTCTACTTTGACTCCATTAACATGCGTAAGTTTAATATCTATTTTTTTCGTAGTCAAAACAAATGAATATTCATCATCAAATTCTTTAAAATAGAAGTAGGAAAGAAGGGCCTTATCTGTATCCGGTACAAAACTTAAATCATTCCTTGGATCAAATTTTTTACGCAATTTGGGAATCGAATACATCTGCATCAGACGTAGTCCATAGGCTTGTTCTTTAGATAGCGGAATCTCTTCCTTTTCTGATTCCTTTTTTTCTTTCTCTTCTTCTTTTTTGGCTTTTTCTTCTTCTGCTTTTAATTTTGGATCAATTCCACCCGGAACATTTTCTCCGGTTTTCCTTGACCCTGGTCTATCTTCTGGTTGTATACCTAAAAGGTTTTCCATATAACGGGAGATAAGTGGAATATTTTTATTTTCTGCACGAATCACAACGAGATATAATTTTTCAAAAAAAGTATCATAGAGATTGTCTATTTCTGCAGTGATCTTTCGTTTTTTAGATGCATAGATGAGAGAAGGTTTGTTTTCCACTTTTTGCAATTCGTCATAGGCTTGTAGAAATGATTTTTTGAGAGTCTCTTGGTATGGGTAAAGAATATACATTCTTTTGAACAAAGAATAAATTTGAGAACGAACACGTTCTATACTCACTGGCGACTCTGGCGCTGTCATGATCGGCTCAGTAATGTCTGTTAGTTCTGGGCCATTATAAAGTTTTTGAGCCATTGCAATTAGCTCAACTAACATTGGATTTATTTTATCAAGAGCTGCGGATACATGTGGAGAGTGTGTTGAGTTTCCTAAAATCTCATTCGCACTATAATTGCATTCGATTAAGGCTTGTTTGGCTTTTGTGGAAAATTCATGCATGAATCCAGGAAGTAAATCCGAAGAGCCAAAAGGCGTCACTCTCCCCATCCAACATTTTAATTTTACAGAGAAACGGGCGATGAAACTGGAAATTTCTTTTTCATAATCCAATTTTGCATCGTTTGCCGATTTACTTGATTCAGTAGAAGAACTAGATTTGTTTTCAGAACCACGTCCACCACCAGAACGATTTCTGGATCTACTATCATCGTTTCCACCCCGAGAAACAGTTCCTTGTCTCGTTTTTAATTCAGCGGCTTTTCGTTTGTTTTCTTCTTCTTTGGCCGGATCTGGTTTTTCTTTGAGAACTTCACCTCCGGCACTAACGAATTTATTGAACATCTCTTTGCGAGCAGAGTCGTCGAGTTTGCCTACACCAATGGCTCTTTTTGTATTGTCAAATTCTGGCATTTTACCTGATCCGTTTACTACTCAATAGAATTAGATTGGTTTCAAAAAGCAATTTTTAATAGATTCCTAAGCAATTTCTTTAGAATGGTGGTAGAGGACAAAAATGGCAGAATATATTCTCTCTGATGAATTACGAGAGGCAGTTCAGGTGGCAGAAATTACGATGCGACCACTTTTACTCAAAGGGGAACCTGGAACAGGGAAAACTTTACTCGCAAGCCACGTAGCCGAAACCAAAAAATTGCCTTTTTTTCGCTGGCATGTCAAATCCACAAGTCTTGCAAAAGAAGGTTTATATTTCTATGATGCTGTGGCAAGATTGAATGATTCCCGTTTTCCTGAGGAAGAAGCAATGATGCGCGTACGGGATGTAAAAAATTACATACGTTTTGGAGCTCTGGGTGAGGCGTTTGCGCATCCAACACGTTCCATAGTTCTAATAGATGAAATTGATAAAGCAGATATAGAATTCCCAAATGATCTTCTTTTAGAACTAGATAAAATGGAATTTTTCATTCCTGAAACCAAGGAACTCATCACATCAAAAGAAAGACCTATTGTCATTATCACTTCAAACAATGAAAAGGAACTACCCGATGCTTTCCTTAGACGCTGTATTTTCCATTATATCGAATTCCCAAAAAGAGATGCTATGAAAGAAATCATTTTGGCACATTACCCAAGAATTCAAACGGAATTTATGGAAAAGGCACTGGCTATGTTTTATACAATTCGCAAAATTGAATCATTAAGAAAAAAACCATCCACAAGTGAACTTCTAGATTGGATCCAAGTTTTGCTCCATACTGGTGAAACCCTGGATTCCAACCAAATTCCATTTGCTGGTACATTATTCAAATCAGAAGATGATTATAGAGTGTATCTAAACTAGTCATGTTTTTAAATTTCTTTTACAATCTCAGAAAAGAATCTATCCCTTGTTCTACGGGGGAGTTGCTTTCTTTTTTGCAAACTGTAAGAGTTTTGACAGAGCCAACTGGATTTATCTCTATAGATACATTATATAGAGTGGGCAGACTCAACTTTGCCAAAGACATAAAATACTATGATGCTTATGATTTGGGATTTGCCAAGACCTTCGCTGGATTACAAGAGACAAAAGTCCAATTTCGAGATGAATTGTTTGAATGGTTGGACCAAAAAATTGATAAACTTCTTTCTGAGGAACAAAGAAATTTGGCACCTAACTTATCAATGGAAGATGTTTTGAAAGAATTAGCAAAACGGCTGAAAGAACAAACAGAAAAACACGACGGTGGAAATAAATGGATTGGAACATCAGGAACATCACCATTTGGCAATTCAGGATACAATCCGAATGGATTAAAGATAGGTGGAGAAGAGGGTGCGGGAAATAGAACAGGTGTCAGTTTGTGGACAGAACGAAATTATAAAGCGTATAGAGAAGATGAGGTAATCGATACAAGATCTATTCAAATTGCACTCAAAGAGTTACGTTTTCTGAAAAAAGAAGGCAAAAGAGAAATAAATCTGCAAAAAACGATAGATAAAACCTGCGAAAACGCAGGTGACATTGAAATTGTGGAAGAAAGAAATCGAAAGAATGCCCTTCGTTTGGTGCTTATCTTGGATATTGGCGGGAGTATGACACCGCATTCCGAGCGGGTAAGTAAGTTATTTAGTGCGAGCCAATCTCTATACCATTTTAAGGAAGTTCATAATTATTTTTTTCATAATATCTTTCATGACTATTTATTTGAAACTCACGAGTTTGACGGGAGAATTTCCTTAAAGCACTTTGAAGATAAATTTCGCAAAAATACAAAATTGATTTTTGTGGGCGACGCTTATATGGCTCCTTACGAACTATTTAGTGCACCTTACAATCCTTATTCGTATCATAGAGAATCGGAAGAGGAAAAATCCCGCAAACGGAAAAGCGGCTTAGAATCATTAAAAGAATTGGTCGAAGCTTTTCCTGATTCGGTATGGTTAAACCCTGAACCCAAAAGATTTTGGTCGGCACCAACAATAGAAGCAATTCAAGATGTTGTGCCAATGTTCCCCTTGACCATTGATGGCTTACGAAAATCAATACGTTCCTTACTTAGTAAATCTTAAATATGTAATTTTCTGATTTTTTCTTTCGTCTTATCATATATGATAATGATTCGATACTATTCTTATACTTTAATTAAACTTATTGCCTTTGCCTTCATCTTTATTTCGTTTGGTTGTGCAAATAAAAAAGAAGTACCGCCGTATTGGATTCTAATATTACTTGGACAAGGGAATGCTGTCTCTTCTGATTCATTGGACTCTGGCGTTACCCAAGCACCAAGTTTACCTGTGGCACAACCAAATCCCCCAGATATTTCTTCTGGCACTAATGATTCAAATTCGAATGAAAATCTACCTGTTTTATTGACGATTGAATCTATTTTACCCAAAAATCAAAGCGGTGCTTGCCAAAATTTTGGTGGATTATTAGTAAGTTTCAACCAAGGAACAAGAGTTACGTGCAATGCCTCCAATATAAATGAAGGTTGTTTTCGGGTCTCTCTTACAAATGAGGGTAACATTAGTTATATAGATCCCCGCAGTTATGTTGGATTAGAACTTCCAATCAATAAACCAACTTCATATTTAACTTTTCCCGGTGATCAATTATCAATTTTTCATTGTTTTAATAAACAAATCCCAATTTCTGAAAAAGATATTATTCTTGTTAGTTCAAAGGGAAAAAAAGCAAATCCAAATCAGTGTTTGCAAGGTTTAAATGGAAACATTTGCCAAGACACACTCAAGTTATTTGTTGATACGGAATTTCGATTGCCACAAAAATTAAATATTACTCATTCCGAGGAAACTCATTCGTTCCATGATCAAATTTTAGAAATAAGATATATTTCAACTACTGAAAATTATGTTTCTTGTCTGTATGGAGCTTTCTTTGATAAAAAAGAAACCGAAACTAATCAAGTGTCTTTTCTTGCTAAAAATGTTTCAGAAAAATACAAAGTGGGATATTGTCTTGAATGTAAGAACGGATTTTGTGATACGCAAGTGAACCAAGGATATGGACCTTTGGTTGTGGAAGATGCTTATTTAATTCCTGAAAACATGTTACTGACGGCGAGGAAATTTATTTATCTTGGAATATGGAATGGAAAAGGCAATCAAGGATATTCTGTTTCATGGAATGTAGAAGGCTATCATCCGACCCAGAGTTCATTCGATGTTTCAGAACTCGCAGCATTTATCTCTGATTCATTTGATAACCCGCGTTTCATAACAGGTCTTTTTCTTATCATTTTCAGTCTTTTTGTGGTATATCTTTTAAAATTGAGATCTTCAAGTCTAGACTAATTGCTCATTTTCATTCCTCGCGATGTCGTTAATAAAGATACGATATGGCTAATTTTTTTACTTTTTCTAGTTTTCTTATTATAGGAATCAATTTAGCCACACTTGGATTTTATTATACCTTTTATCGATATCATTTTTATCGATACTCAGAATCTTTTTTACACTATACCGCACTTTCTTTTTCTGTTTTTAGTGCGGGTATTGCATTAGCTTTTCAGGCATCTATTCTCAGTATCAATCCTTACCCTTCTCATGAATTTAAAGCCTTAATATTGTCAGGTGGGGTCGAAGAAATTTCAAAACTTTTTGGAATTTATATTTTTTTCAGAAAGAATCAGGACAATTTTTCTGTAACCGATGGGATTTTTTACGGTCTCGTACTTGGTGGAGGATTTGGACTTTTTGAGAATATATTATATTTTATAGATTCTGGTATGTGGTCTCAAGTTTTGCGCTCTATCACGGCACTCCCCATTCATATGATTAACGGGGGTTTGGCGGGTGCATTTTTGATGATATTTCTTTTTTCTGGAAAAAATTCCCCAAGATGGATTCGTTTGTTTTTAGGAATTCTATTTTGTATCATAGTTCATGCAATATATAATTATTCACTATTTCTTGATTCACACATTCTGATAGTTTTACCGCTTTGTTTACTTAGTCTATTTTTTGTTTTAGAAATAACGATTGCAAAATCTAGAATTTTATTACCAGGCAATGTGTTAAAATTAATGGATATGACTGTCGAAGAATATGAAATTTTAAGCAGGCACAATCGGCATGAAGGTTGGATTCAAAACGTACAAAAACATATCTCAACTAGTAATATTAAATTATTTAAAATTCCGAACTCACGTCATATCATCCTGACAGTCTTTTTTATGATTCCGACTGTGGTAAGTTCTCTTTTCTTGATTTATGATCCAACCATTGTTTCAAAAATATTTATCGATCTGGAAATAAGAGATTATTTTGCCCTATTTATACTTTATCCAGCATTATTAGCATTTATGTTTTTTTTCGGTGGCACCATAAATCCGTATTTCTTTAGAGATAGAATGCTCGCTGTACCTTTGTTTGGTTCTGTGGATATGAAGGTCAAAGATAGCGAAGAAAACACAGCTTTATTTCATATCTATTGGAATAAATTTTATATTCCTGTTTCAAAAATTTATCCAGAAAATATAGAAGCCGAATTTGATTTGTGGATTGGAATCTCAGCCTATCAGAAGTTAAAAGGTAAAATTTTATGGACAAGGGAAAACGAAGAAGGGAACTGTGGTGCAATGTGTGTTTTGGATCATATCCCTTTTTTATTTATTATTCATTGGGTATTTGTCAGGTTTAGGCAAAATATTAAAAATTTAATCATCCGCAAAAACGTTACCTAAAATCTAGTTTCGATTTCCAATTGGTAATTCAAAGTATTCATATTCCCCAATAAAGGATACATCCTATCTTTTGCAAAGACTGTCGGAATGATACTTGGTTTTAACCAAACAGAATTAGAATTTCCCTTATTTGATTCAACTTGACCTAAATAGAATGCGTCCAACAGAGAGTAGGCGATAAATCCAGTAAAGACTGCCGCGTAGATTTGAAATCTTTGGTTATGAAATTCATATCGATCATTTGATAAAACATTACTTACTATATAAATTCGACCATCGGGAGCGGGAATGTATTCTATGTCATCGTTGATAGCATTGACTGCGGCATTGTATTCGTAAACCATACCGAGTCCAGATAACAAGGAACCTCCGAATAGAAATGCACTTTTCCAATATTTTTTTTCTTTCGCGGGTGCAAAGCCTGGTATAATCTTTGGCGTGTTAGTCGTTATAAATTCGGAAATTGCTGCCTTTTTAACCAATTCAAATCGAAGCAGTTCTCCATCATTTATTTTTTGTATTGGTAGCTTTTTATCATCTGGGCGAATCTCCCATATTTTATTTTGGTTGGAAACCAAATACCCATTGCCCTTAAACGAAGTAGTTTCAAAAAAACCCGAAATTCCAGAATCTATAAAAAGGCTATAGTCTTCCTTTTCTGTAAAATTTATTTCCAATTTATTGATTTTAGCAAGTTTAACTACATCTAGTTTTAAAGGGGAATCTTTTGTCGTAAATGAGGCTGAAGTTTTAGTAAGTTTGTGTAAAATCAAATCGCAATTGATTTGAGAGTTCGGAAGAAATTCAGCACATACCGAAACGCCGTCATATCCGACTTCTATGCCATCAATTTCACTAAGCGATATCTTTTTTACACGACCACGTTCTTGCCACTCAACATGAGTACCTGTTACATTGATTGCTTTGCCAATGCTTGTAGTCCCATCTTTCCATTTCAGTTTATCTGCTGTAAGGCTTGGGTAGATAAAAAATATGAGTAAAATGAATAGATTACGTAATTTGATTTTTATGTTTTTTTTAATACGCAATCTTCTATCCAAAAGGAAATCTATATTTTTATGATAGATTTATCCCTTATTATTATCGACAATATCTCTAGCGACCGTGACGAAAAGTAAAATCAAAACAACCAATTCACTCAGATTCAAAATCGGGCTTTTTTATTCTCTTTTGGCCTTTTTAAATATCATATTTTTTACTGTTATGATCTTTGAAAATCAATCTGATCTATTACTCAAAAATTTTCAGTTTCAATCAGAGAATTTGGCTAATACCATTCTCGCTGATTTACAGACAATTGGCCTAAATCGACAAAAGGATGAAGCTTTTTCTATTTTTCGCAAAACATTGAAGTTGTATGATATTAGTACTTTTACGATTTTTCAAAGTGATGGTGAAGTCTGGTTGCATGAACCAGAGGGAGAGAATCAGGTAAAAAAAGTATCTGATGTCTTAATCAAAAAATCAAAAGACGTATCATCAGATAAAGAAGGAAGCCTATTTAAAGCACGTTATAGTTTGGATTTAAATGAAGATGACTTCACAGTCAATTTCCTCCTGCCAATTCGTTCCGCAAAAGGCGAAGAGGTTTTTCTTTTTACTCATTTTAATATTTCATCCATCCAAGAAAGATTAAAACAGCTTTATATACAAGTGGCTTATGCGGTTATTTGGGGTATCGTTTTTCACTTAATATTTGCAATTCTTGTTTATCGAGCGATTTTTCGAAGGGTCGGAATTCTTGAAACAGCTTCAAAAAATATGGCTGAAGGAAACCTTCAAACTCGAATTTCTTGGGGTTTCAAAAACGAAGATGAATTAGATAATTTGGGTCGTTCCTTTAATAGTATGGCCGAAGAAATAGAGAATAAAGTGAATACCATCACTAGGTTAAATGATGAAATTAACCAAGAACTGCAGATTGGGAAGGAAGTACAAGAATTATTTTTACCACCTAACAAAAAATATAAAAAATTCAATATTGGCAAAATCTATAGACCAATGCGGGAAGTTTCCGGCGATATTTATCAATACTTTCACTATGAGGAAGGGGATAACAAAGAATTTTATGGTTTTTTCTTAGCTGACGCATCTGGTCACGGAGTTTCTGCAGCACTAGTTACAGTTGTTATGGCAATGTCGTTACAAGGGATAATGAAAGAAAATCACGATCCAATTCTCGCTATTAATCAATTAGGTGAGACAATTGCAAATCGACTACAAGCCTCTTTTTTTGCAACAGGAGTCTTTGTTGTTTTGAATGAACCAGGTATTGCAAAATTTGTAAACGCTGGACACAACGCACCCTTTATCATTCGACCATCTACCAAAGAATTAAGATATATCGATAGTTCAGGACCACCGCTAGGAATGGGTGATGATATAGTTTATACTTTAGATGAATTTGAAGTGAAACCTGGTGATAAAATCATACTTTATACTGATGGTGTGGTAGAAACTCCTTTAAAAGAAGGCGGTTTATATGGGCTAGATCGTTTCGCCAATTTGGTATTAGAAAATATTAATAAACCAAACAATGAAATTGTGGATATGGCTATGGCGGATCTAGATCGCCTGCATGAAGAATATAAAGATGATGTGACAATGATCATTCTCGAAATTCCAACATGAGAAAGATTTTATTTTATTCTCTTTTTGTTCTATTATTTGTATTTTTTGCCATTGCCTCGCAAGCAATTGTTAGTGTCAAATTACAAGAATTGAGGTTTGGAATTTTAAGAGACCAACTCATGAACTATGAGCTATCCTCACAAACGTTACGCGAACGTCTCAAACAAATGTTTTTATCAAAAGACGATTATCTCCAAGAAGTAAAGGTCAATGTATTGGAATCAGGGATTATGAATTCTGAAACCAAGGGTGTAGAGCTTGAAATGGCTTGGCAAGATAAGTTTGGTTTGATAGTTATAAACTCAGTTCGCGCTTTGAATTTTAAACCATTTTTAGAATTAGAGGAACAACAAAAAACAATCATTCGATTACAATTTGCTTTTTATATGGAACGTACTCGGAAATTTTCAATCGCTTCAAAAAAATATGAAGAATTGGAAGAAGTTTTAAGTGGTTCCCTTGCAGACGAACATGCCTTCGCACTGCTTCATCATGGCTATTGTTTGGTGATGATGGGCGATAGAGACAACGCCTTTGTTAAATTAACCAAGGCAAAGGATTTATTTCCAGGGACACATTATGCAGAAAATGCGGATCTATTGATCAGTTTTTTAAACGATGGTGAAAAAAGTAAATCTGCTTTTAATTTGGCAAACAAAAAACCAGAAGAAAGAGCCATTGCTAGTTTCCAGGCTGGTGATTACGAAGCCACACTAAAGAACCTCGAAAGTTTACCTAAACTAACAAATGATCAATCCTATATCAAAGCCCGATCAATGGAAGAATTGGGCCGTACTTCCAATGCAGTAAAAGAATACATCCAACTCGTCAAACAAAAAGAAAACAAAGAAGTTTCCATTCGCGCCAATAGAAGGTTGTTACTGATTGGAAGTTTTTATCAAGAAAACAAATCTCTCGTTGAGTTTTCAAAATCTGAAGCGACAAAATTAGGTGATACGAAAGCGGCCACACAGATTGAAGAGGGAAAGTCTTTGGTTTTAAAACCCCTCATTGTTGAGAAAATCCTAAAAGCTGAAAATACTGATGTCAATTCAGAGGAAGGCAAGGAACTAACCGAGATTAAAGACAGTTTAAAAGAATCACTCGTTGAATCCAAAGAAGAAACTAAAAAGCTATTAACTGTAGTTAAAGAAGAAAATATTCCTGTGGCGAAAGAAGATATCATCGCATCAGAAAGAACTGTGTCGGAAGAATTAACAAAACCAATTGTCAAAAAGACAGAACCCGAAAAGAAAACCAATGTTTCCAAATTGTTAGTAAAAATGAAGGACGGGAGAAATGTGTTATGTGAGAACTTAAGTTCTGATGGCACACTTGCTAGTTTGAATCTTGGAGCGTTTAAATTAGCTGTACCATTAGAAATGATAGCTTCCATAAATCCGAATGGTGGGGATCAGAATTTTAAATTTGTAGTGGTTTCGGTCAGCGGAGATGAATTGAAAGTAGAAAGTATGAAACGATCCGAAGATGGTTTATGGTCTGTGAAAGGAAACGCTGGAGTTGAATTGAACGACTCTAATCTAAAAGAAATTAGAGTCCGATAGGGAAGATTGTATTATGGAAGTTCCGCTTCGCCTGCAAGGATTGTAAAAAATTTATCCAAACTAGAAAGTTTGAGGATCACCATCACATCTTGACTCACATTCAAAAGGAAAAATGTGCCTTCTTCTGATTTCAATTTTTTTTGTAAATTCGCAAGTAATGCAATTCCAGAGGAATCCAACAATTTGATATTCACCATATCGATCGCGACTGATTCAGCGCCATCATCTATAATCTTATGAAGTTCTTTTTTGAGAGCGGGAGCGGAATAGATATCGAGAGAGCCTTCGAGAGTAACGACTGTATGATTTTTTACTTGTTTTGTTGTGAAATTCATTGAACTTCCTGCTAGCTTTATAAGTCTCTAGACTTCCCACTATTTTGTAAAGACTTTTTGTAGAAGATGGAGATTCGTCATTTTTTTCTGCAATTTACTGGTTTTTCCCTAGTGTTGGAGTTTCTTAAGGATCTCCGTTACAGCCTGATTGTATCCATCGAAACCGCCTTTGTCATATTCGTTCAAACTTCGGTAGTCAAGATCACTGATATCCAATAACATTTTTTTTAATTCTTGTTCCAGATACTCTTTCTTTATATAGCTTGTTTCGAAAATTTTAGGATGCACTATGTTAAAGGACGTAACAAAACACTAAAATAAAAGTAATTTTCTTTTTCGTTTTCTTGTAATCTAAAGGAAAATACCATACATTGATCAAACAATATCATGGGAAGTTCTCTAAGCATTCTAATTGTCGCAACAGACCAGGAAGAAGTCTTTCATATCATCCGTGAATTGAAATCTTATGGTTTTTCCCCCTTATACCAAATCATTTCCAATAAGGAAGAATGGAAAATTCGAATCTTTGAAGAAGATTGGGATGCTGTTTTGGTATCTTATCATTGGAACAAAGAAGGGGATGAATTGGAGTTACTCAAAGATATTCAGACTCATGGCTTAGATATCCCATTTATCATCTTAGCTGCACCCGAAGATAATGCGAAAGCCTTGGCTTTGATGCATGTAGGGGCCGCTGATATCATTGATAAAAAAAGTTTGTTTCGCTTAACTCAAGTTTTGGAAAGGGAAAGAAGAGAGCTAATATTTCGAAGAGAGAAAGAAATTACACAAACATATTTAGAAAGCTCCCTGCAAGAAATTCAATTTCAAAAATTTGCATTGGACCAAGCGAATATCGTATCTATAACGGATGCTAATGGAATCATTACTTACGTAAATCAAAAGTTAACAAAAATTTCAGGTTATACGGAAGAAGAATTAATTGGAAGTTCACATAGAATTCTAAAATCGCAAGAAAGATCAAAGGATGATTGGAAATCCGTTTGGGAAAACATTAGCCAAGGAAAAGTTTGGAATGGTGAGATCAAAAATACAAAAAAAGACGGAAACTTTTTTCACCTAGAAACGACGATTGTTCCCTTTAAAGGAAATGATGGGTCCATTTTCAAGTATGTGGCTATTTCGATAGATATAACAGATCGTAAATTAGCCGAAAACCAACTCACTCATGATGCTTTTTACGATAACCTAACAGAATTGCCAAATCGAGCGCTTTTTCTCGCTAGGATAGAACAAAGAATTTTCGAATATAATGCAAATTCAAATGGTTATCCAGTTATCATTTCCATCAATATTGATAATTTTCGCCGAATTAACCATTCCATCGGAAGTGAAGCTGGTGACGATGTATTAAGAATTTTTGCAGAAAGAATTGATAAATTTTCTGGAACCAATGCGACAACAACTCGCCTAACAGCAGATTCGTTTGCTGTCTTAGTAGTCGATTTTTTGAGTGTGGAAGATGTTAATGATTTTGCACATAAACTAAAAGAAAGACTGAAAGAAATTATAGCATACCAAGGTTACGAAATATTTCTCACATCATCATTCGGGATTGCTGGTTTTGGTATGGGTGGGCGCGAAGCAGAAGAAATGTTAAGAAATGCAGAGATTGCTATGTTTCATACCAAAGAAAATAATGTAGGGATGATATCATTATTTTCAGAAAGTATGAAAGAGAAAATACATTCTCAGTTAGAAATACAAAATGATATGAGTAAAGGACTAGAAAAGAAAGAGTTTCTAGTTTATTACCAACCAATATATGATGTATTAACAAAAAAAATTGGCCATTGGGAAGCGCTTGTTCGCTGGAAACATCCTAAAAAAGGGATGGTTTCACCAATTGATTTTATACCTATGGCTGAAAATTCTGGATTAATTTTGCCTCTCACAAAATTCGTGTTAGAAGAAGCCGGTGCTTTTACAAAATCGATTCAAGAAATTACAGGAGATACAATCGGTGTAGCTGTCAATTTATCTCCACAAGTTTTTAATCATCAAAATATTTTCCATTGGATCGTTGAATTGCAAGAGAAGTTACAGATTCCTTTTAAAGCGATTCAAGTGGAAATTACAGAAAGTTTGGCCATGAAAAATATGGCAGAAACTATACCGATTCTCGAAAATTTGAAAGATTTAGGTGTCAAAATTTCTCTGGATGATTTTGGGACAGGTTATTCATCCTTAGCTTACTTACAAAAATTGCCTCTCTCTACAGTAAAAATAGATAAATCATTTTTAAATCAGGTTAAAAAAGGCTCTAAAGATGCTTTGATTCTTATTTCTATCATTCGTATGTCTCACGATTTAGGATTAAAAGTAGTAGCTGAAGGCGTTGAAGAGTTAGCACAATTTGATCTTTTAAAAGAATTTGATTGCGATATGATTCAAGGTTACTTGATAGCGAAACCATTATCCGCAGAGGATGCGATCCAGTTCCTCCAAAAGTTTACTGGACAGATTAGTTAATATTTGAAGACCATTCAAATAAATCTTGAGGTAATATGAAATTCTATTTAACTTTTTTACTCCTATTTTTTGCGTTCCTATTCTCATGTAAAACTTCGCCGACAGGCAGGAAACAGTTTATCATGTTGAAAGATCCAGAAATGAACCAACTCGGCGAAGAAGCGTTTGCTGATATGAAAAGTAAAGTTCCCATTGAAAAAAGTGAAAGTATCAATCGATATGTTAATTGCATTGTACAAGCAGAATTAGAAGTAACACAAGATGATACGGGTGTTAGTTCATGGGAAGTAGTAGTTTTTAAAGATAACACACCAAATGCATTTGCACTTCCTGGTGGTAAAATCGGAGTACATACAGGTATCCTTCCTATCACTAAAACTACTGGTCAATTAGCAGCTGTTCTAGGTCATGAAATAGGTCACGTAATCGCAAGACATGGAAATGAAAGAATTTCACAAAACCAAGTGACGCAAGGTGGTATGGAAGCACTAGGCAAAATGGGAAAAAAAGAAATGGCAGGTATTCTTGGTGGCGGGGCTAAGTTTGGAATCTTACTTCCTTTTTCGCGGGCTCATGAATCCGAAGCAGATGTGATAGGCCTTGAAATTATGGCGAAAGCAGGCTTTGATCCAGAAGAAAGTATAAAACTTTGGGAAAATATGAGTGCTCTTGGCGGAGGAAAACCAAATGAAATTATGTCTACTCATCCATCCGATGAAACTCGCATGAAGCAGTTAAATGAAAAAATGCCCGAAGCTCTGAAATTAAAATCAGAGGCGGTCGCAAATGGAAAAGTACCTAATTGTAAATTGTAAGAAATGTAAAAACACCGACTTGTTTAAAAGTTGGTGTTTTTAATAGAGTCTCAATTAGTCGCAGACTAACTTACGTGCTGCGACTTTGCATTCCTTTGGTTTGCCATTTTCAATGAGTGTTCCACTGCCATCCAAACCATCATTTTTAAAATCTCCATTTAACGAGCGTCCATCACTAAAAGTATATGTGCCTTTTCCATTGATTTGACCACCTTTGAATTCTCCGAGGTATTTATCTCCGTTTTTAAATAAATACTCTCCTGCACCTTCACGATTATCTTCTATATAACTTCCAGAAAATTTTTCACCGTCAACATAATCAAATTTTCCCTGTCCGTCTCTTTTGTCATTTTTGAACGAACCAGAGTATACATCTCCATTTTCATAAATGTATTTGCCAATGCCATTGACACAATCGCCTTCCACGCAACCCTTGCTAGCCTTCGGATCGGTTTTATTTGGATCACTCACATCAATGTTTGCGACTTTTTTTTCTTTAGCCTGGTTTTCTGTAGATTGCGCCGAATCTGTGTTTGAATCCCCAGTTTTTGTATCAGTGGAAGAACAGTTAACTAACAAAAATGTAAAACTAATAAGAATTAAGAACAATGCCCTCTGAAAAGAGAGTAGAATCATGAGAACCTCCAAATTTAAAACATAATTAAACTGGAAACGATTTAAAAATCAATTCAAAAAGTAGGATTGAATCTGATCAAAAGTCTTTCCTGAATTATTTTTTTCATGCGTAAGTAGCGATTGCGCATTGGTTTTTTCTATGTCTTCTTCTATGAGCTTAAAATGATCGGCTGAAATTTCTTGTAAAAACCGAGATAAAGGTCGTAATTGCGTTTGATTGCCTTCATTTACAAGAGCCACAGAAAAATTTAATAAGCGTTTCGCTCTTGTGACTCCAACATAAAAAAGCCTTCGTTCTTCTTCTAGATCTTCAAGAGTTTTGATGCGACTAGAAGGGAAATCACCATCTAACATATTGATCATAAATACACTTTCCCATTCCAAACCTTTGGCTGAATGTATTGTAGAAATTGTTACGAATCCTTCTTCTTCTCGATCAATTTTTCCATGATTTCCGTAGGACTCAGTAGGATCAAGTGTGAGTGTAGCAAGGAATTCAAGTAAGGAAGTTCTTTGATTAGCAATGAGCTTCAATGTTTCCAAATCTTGGCTTCGTTTTTCATGGTCATCAAATTTTAATTTGAGTATAGGAAGATAATAATTTAAAATCTCTTCGAAAATTGCCAATGTAGGTGCATCGAATTTATCCTTACAACGGAAGAGGAACTCCAATAATTGATTTAAATTGTCTTTGGCTTCCTTGGTAAAATTCATCCAAAATGATTCTTCTCGCCAAACCGGTTTAGCGAAAAAATCTGAATCTAACTTTTGTATAGTTTGGATGAGTAAAAATGCTTGTTTGGGTCCGACAGATTCTTCCAAAAGTAAAATCCGATTCCATGCGATAAAATCTAGTGGGTTGATGAGCACGCGAAGGTAGGCGATCATATCCTTTACATGCGCTTGGTCTAAAAATCGACGGCCTCCAAATTTTTTAAAAGGGATATTTCTTGCACCTAATTCAAGTTCGATCAAATTTGAATGCCAACCAGATCTAGTTAAAATGGCGATTTCAGAAAATTTGATCCCGTTTTCGTTTTGGGAAAGAATTTGGTCACAAATAGACGTGCTTTCTTTTTCCCTTGAAGTAAAAGTAGAAAGATTGGGAAGAGAATCAATATCCGTATTTTTTGTAAAAAGGCGTTTATCATATTTTTCTTTGAACTTAGAAAGACAAACATTTGCTAAATTTAATATGCCTTTTGTGCTACGATAATTCTCTTCCAAAACAATCAACTTAGTATCTGGGAAAATTTTCGGAAAATCTAAAATATTGCGAACGTCAGCCCCTCGGAATTTGTAAATGCTCTGGGCATCATCGCCAACAACCATTATATTATTATGTTCACTCGCCAATAAACAGGCGATATGTGCCTGGATTTTATTTGTGTCTTGGTATTCATCCACAAGCACAGATTTGTATTTGATAGAAATTTGTTCTCTGATATGTTTGAATTCTACAAGGATTTTTCTAGTATAGAGGAGTAAATCATCAAAATCTAAACAATTTGATTTCCATTTCAGTTCTTCGAATCGTTCTTTGATTTTATATATTTCCTTTAATTCTCTAATAAATTGAGGAAAATCTTTTTGAATGACTTTTTCTAGAGATAAATTTGCATTAAAAGAAGTGGAAATGATTTCAAGTAAGGTCTCTTTTTTAGGAAATCGTTTGCTCGTAGCATTCGAAAGTATTTCTTCTCTCGCGATTCCGACCAATTGTTCCGCATCTTCTATATCTAAAATGGAAAAATTAGATGGAATACTAACAGCTGATCCATATTTACGCAAAAAAAGATGGGAAAATCCGTGAAACGTTCCACCTTGCACTTTTTCCATTCTATGGTCCAATAGAGAACTAGCTCGGCTAAGCATTTCCAGAGCGGCTCGTTTCGTAAAGGTTAGGAGTAAAATTGATTCAGGAGAAGTACCATTTTCTACTAAATGAAACATGCGGTGAACAAGCGTTTTCGTCTTCCCAGTTCCCGCTCCAGCGATCACTAAGATTGGTCCGTTAATGCTTTTTGCCGCTTCTTCCTGCTTTTGATTTAGCGAATTGTCTTTTTTCACTAAGTTCAAGTATTTTATCCTACTATCGATTGACAAACCGTAATTAGTTAGATGAAGTATAGACTTACGAAATATGGTGATCACAGACCAAACTATCACAAAACAAAAGAAGATCCTTGTTGTAGAAGACGAAAGGATCATTGCTATAAATATTTGTAGCACTCTAAAACAATTTGGGTATTTGACTGAATATGTTTCTGATGGTCAATCCGCACTCGACAAAATCGAGAAGGAAACTTTTGATTTAATATTAATGGATATCATGTTAGGTGGTGATATCGATGGTATTGATGTTGCACGTATTGTTAAGAAAAAAAAAGACATCCCTGTTATATATCTTACTGCCTATTCAGACGAATCTACATTGGACAAGGCAAAAACGACAGAACCATTTGGCTATTTAATCAAACCTTTTAACAGTAGGGATCTATATGTTTCCTCTGAAATGGCGATTTATAAATCTCAAATCCAAAGGCAACTAAAAGAAATACAACAAAAATTAAATGAAGCACAAAAGTGGGAGACCATTGCCCTTGTTGCGGCAGGCATTTCACATGAAATCAATAATCCCCTCACATCCATTTTGAATTTTTCCGATTTGATTGCGAGAGAAGCAGGGAATTTAGAAAACAAACAGATGCTAACTTACTCAAAGAAAATATCAGAAGAGTCAGATAGAATCGCAAAAATCATTAAAAATTTAGTAATTTATTCTCAGGCGACATCAAATCAAAGTTCTCTTGTGGATTTAGAAGAGATATTTAATGACACACGATCCTTTTTGCATCAGTATTTTTTGAAGGAAGGGATTCAATGTGAAATTCATGCAGAGGAAATTCCTTTGATTTATTGCCAACCCCAAAAAGTAAAACAAGTGTTTTTAAACTTATTGCAAGATGCGAGATCAAGACTCATCACGGAACCAAAAAATGACAATCGTCTCATTAGTACAAAACTATCTATAGTACATGAGACAAACGAAAGAAAGGTGCTTGTATCAATTCAAGATTCGGGAAATGAAAATATCAATCTATTACATTCAAGTAGGGACACGATTGATATTACAAAATCCATTTTGACGGAACTTGGTGGCAAATTGAATCGAATCGATCACCTGCAAGGTGGAAGTTGGGAAATTTTACTTCCCATTCAGATTCCACCAGATATCAATTCTTAAAAAGAAATACTTTTCAGATCATTTGTTACTGGCTCTGGAACTGGATCAAAAAAAGAATAATCTCCAATCTCTTCACCCGTTTCTTCTCGGTTTAAAAATGTTTCAATGCGATTTGAATGGAGTAACCAATGGTCTTCCGAAAGTAGACGTTCTGTATAATTTTTAAATTCTCGAAAACAAGATTCAGCGAGTGAAATGTTGCCTGTATAATCAATAAGAATGGCAAGAGAGATGCGATAAGAAAGTTCGTTTCTTAAAGTCAGTTCTAAATCAGGGACTTTATCTTTGATTTTGATGGAATGATCGATTAAAATTTCTCGCTTCTGTTTTCCTTCAGTCACATAAACATGATAGTTTATGGTACCTGCAATTCTTTCACCGGAATAGGACTTCGACATTGCACACTCCTAGCATTCAAGCGATTTAAAATTATGTCTAATCTCTTCCTTGCGCAATCCCTTTTTGAACACAATTCGTTAAAAATTGCTATAAAAATAAGCAGGTTTTCAAATCCAAACAAAGGGTAATTTTGCTTTTCCCATTGCTTTTTTGGCAGTCATTGAAATTCTCGTTTTATACTTTCAAAGCATTCTTTTCCAGTGCGAAAATACCTAAGACTTCTATCATTGGCCATTGGTTTTGGCATTACATTAGCGCTCCCAGCACAAGATATGGAGGGCCTCAAATTACTATTTCCAGAAGCATCCAATCTTCCAAACCAAGCGGGCGATGAAGAAAGAAAAGCGACAGCAAGTTCCATACAAAGAGGGCTCATTCAAAAATCTGTAGAGAAGATGACTGACCGCGAAATAGATGATCACTTAAGAAATTTAGGATTAAGTAACCAAGGGACAATCTATGTCAAAAGGGAAAGACTAAGAGATGCCTTAGTCCCGGAAGTACAGCCCGAAGTGACGCAAGAATCTCTACTCAATAGCCAAAAGAAAAAAGAACCACCGATCCAAATTCAAAATGCCGCCGAAGGACAGCTGTTAAACATTGACAAAACACAAGGCGGCGTACTCGTGTTACGCGGAAAAGTAAAACTTAAAATCAAAGGTGGGGAACTAATCGCAGATTCTGTTTCCATAGATTCCCAAAGACAAGAAGTATATGCTGAAGGTGGAGTCGAATACAAAGATGGCCAAGCCAAAGTAAAAGGTGAAAAGTTTTTATACGATATCAAATTGAATCAAGGTGTTGTATATAATTCAAAACTAAGCGTATATCCATCTTTTTTTATCGGGCAAAAATTAAAACGCTTAGATGAAAAACGATATTTAATGGAAATGGGATACTTTACTGCTTGTAATGCGGAACTGCCACATGACTCTTTCCAAGCAAAAAAAATAATAATTTATGATGATAAATCTGTCGTAGCATACCAAATCACTGTTAAAGTGGGTGGCACTCCATTGATATGGATTCCTTTTTTATACAATTCGGAAAATGGCAATGGCCTTATGACACAAATTGGTAAAAATAATACACAGGGATGGTTTTGGCAAAATAGTTACCAATGGTCTGAACCATATCCAAATTCATTATTTTTAGCCACAGGTTACAAAGTCAGATTTGATATGTATGAAAAAACGGGACAAGCAGCACAATTAGAAATGTGGAAAGTGTCACCTAACTTGAATTATAATATCAATTTAGGTTATGCCAATTATAAAAAGAATAATATCACTTCTGCTTATGAAGATAGATTTATAAATGGCGGGATTGGAAATGTTGTCGTTACAAATAACGTAGATAGAGGTGCACTTTTTCCAAATACAGGACTACCTTATCGAAATACAGGAGTTGATTATGATCCTTGGTGGAAATCTGAGTTAAGATTAAATATCAAATCAAATGATTTCAATAAAGATGTGACTAGAAATTTACAAATTGGTTATGAAAATTTCAGCAACAGGCAATTTGATTATGAATTTGGCAACAGATACCAACCTTCAAATTCCATTCAGTCCTTATATACTTACAGAGATGTTCGGTTAGGTTTTATTAGAAATTTATTGAATTGGAATTTGAATTATACTGAAAATAGAGGTGACTTAAGTGTCAGTTTGGGGATGAGTAGGACACTTATCTATCAAATCCAAGCCAATAAATATTTCGCGGCACAAGATACTTTGCCTATTGTTACGATTAAAAATTCTAGTAATATTGGAAATTTACCATATTTCAATAGTCCAGTTTATTGGGATTTGACCTTCCTCTCCAACATACAGAAATTATACGGTGCTCCTACGCAAAGTACTGTTCCCTATACTTCCATTGCAGATCCAAGCGGAAGATATAATGATTTTGTATTAAGAACTCAGACTTCAGTGATAGGTGAATCCGGAGTGAGATCTCCTATTTCACTTGGAACTTATGCTTCCTTCACACCGAGTTTTTATGCGGGTGCAACAAAACAAACAGCAGAATACCCAGGTGTTGGAACGGCTGCAAATAGTCCTGATTTAGATTCAAATAAAGCATATTCTAATTTTCTAAAACAGCAATCATACCAATACGTTAGGCAATCACATACGGCTAGATTTGGCGTTCCAGAATTGTTTTTTACAACAACTTACCGCAAAATTGATGCGCAAAAAGCGGAAATGAAGGATCCAGTTCTTGGAAACCAAAGACAACATGAAGCTGAATTTGCTCTTGAAAGTTATGCACTAAATGATTGGGATGTTTCGGTACGAACCATAAGGGATCTTCGTGTATTGTCTCCAGATTACAATCCAAGCATTACAAATATGCAAAGATGGTATTATACTGTGATTCGGGTTGGTGGCTTTATCGATTTTATAGATGGGTTTACAACCAGAAGGCCAAGTTTACTTGAACGTCGAAGAAATTTTTATTCTGGAATTTATATAAATAATGATTATGTGCATCATACCCCACAAAACAGATCACTTTCCAATAACCTAACAATCTCATATAAAATGGGTGGATTCTCTTGGCCCATCATTCGTGCGTTTCGAAGTTTAGAGATCGGGTCCACTTGGTATCATGTGTATAAAGATAGTTATTTGGATAGTTATCGTTTTTTCTTCAAAACGGATACAAAAATTACACGATATACTGGCATTGAACTTGAGGTCGATTCTCGTGTAACAGAACCTTGGCGACTTGCAGCTTTAGCACAAGGGCAATTTTATGCCTATTCCACAACCCCTGAGTTGTTTACCACGCAAAATGGAACAAACTATGATCAGACGACGATTTGGGAAGATATGGCCTCAGGGACTGGTGCGAATGGACAGGAAAGAAGGCAAAAAACTGTGTTTAATATCAATCGTTTTATGACGACGATAAAGTTGGATTTACATAACTGGGAATTTCGATTAGGGTACAGTATGAACCTACGTGCTATTCCTGGTGGGGCATCGGCAGACAACCAATTGACCTTTTATGACCAAAGTGTTTATTTTTCAGTGAACCTAATGAATTTTAGTTTTGGTGAATCTTCTAGCGCTCAGGCGGCAAGAGTAAGATTGTATAGATTTAGAAAAAGACCATTGGATGGAACCTCTGAAGGTGTGGCGGCTGGAGTTCAATAACGTATGTTAAAAGAAAGAAGTCAGTCCTTTAAATTACTATTTCTTTTTACGGATCTAACAATAACGTTCCTAAGTTTTGGAATCGCATTTTTGATTCGGTATTATTTTTCAGAGGATTCTGAATTCCAAAGACAAATCATAGATTTTAGAAATTATTTTCTGTTAGGTTTGATTCTTGGGATCACACAAGTAATCTCTTTTTTATCAATAGATTTATACCATCCTAGGCGTGGACTTTCTTTGACCGATGAATTTTTTGCCATTGTATCTGGAGTTGTCATCAATTTAGTTCTTGTCCTGGCGATTCTATTTTTTTTCAGAGGGGAAAGTTTTTCAAGACTTGTTATCCTGTATTTCGCTATTACAACGGTTATTCTAAGTAGTCTTGCACATTCTGTCCTTAGAGGTATATTAAGAATTCTAAGAAGCAGAGGATATAATCTTCGTTCTGTGTTAATTCTAGGAACGGGAAAGTCTGCATTGAGTTTTGCCAATACTTTAAAAAAACATTCTATCTATGGTTATTCGGTAAAGGGTTTCATTTCTGGAAAAATTAATTTATTTGAAAATGATGAAAAACATAGAGTCATCGGCAAAGCCAAGGAACTAGAAGAATACCTCAAACATAATGAAATTGATCTAATCGTTTATGCTTTTTCTCACGACGAGGGTGACTATCTTAAAGAAGCGATTGATATCGCTGATTATTTGGGAATAGACTTAAAAGTTATCCCAAGTTATGAAGAGATAATCACTGCCAAGGGAAGAGTTGAGGTGTTAGATGGTATTCCGATAATATCCATAAGAAATATCCCACTTCGCCTTGGGTACAATCGAGTGATCAAAAGAAGTTTTGATATCACTTTTTCTTTGCTGTTTATATTATTCTTTAGTCCTGTTTATATTATCATTTCATTGATTATAAAATTAACAAGCAAAGGCCCTGTTTTTTATAAACAAGAGCGAGTTGGATTGGACAATCGAACATTTTATATGCTTAAATTTCGCTCCATGATTGTCCAAGAAAAACAAGATTCAGATACTTTGTGGACAACAAAGGATGATCCCAGAGTGACAAAAATTGGGGGAATATTACGGAAACTTTCGTTAGATGAAACTCCGCAATTTTTTAATGTGTTACTTGGTGATATGTCAGTCGTAGGGCCTCGACCAGAACGACCGTTTTATGTAGAAAAATTTCAATCTGAACATCATCAGTATATGCGCCGTCATGCGGCCAAAGCGGGCATCACAGGTTGGGCTCAGATCCAAGGGCTTAGGGGTGATACTTCCATTGAAGAACGAATCAAAGCAGATATTTATTATATTGAGAATTGGAGTTTAAGTTTTGATATAAAAATCATTCTTTTAACTCCTTGGAAAGCCATAGTCGATCGAAATGCATATTAAAGGAAAAATCTAATGGATGAAAAAAAATTACGAGATATTGCTGCTTTGGCAAAACTCTCGATCAAAGATGATGAAATAGCAGGTATGTTAAATGATTTTTCACGTATTGTCAGTTATGTGGATGAAATCAAAAACTTAGATACATCTAATGTTGAAGATGATGAGATTTACCAATTAACAATGAATGTACTTCGACCTGATCTTTCCGAAAACACTTTAAATAGAGATGCTTTATCAAAAATTGCACCCTCATATGAAAATGGATATGTTGTCGTGCCAAGAGTTATAGAAACATGAAAGAATTATTTAAACTTAACTATTCAGAAATTAAATCTGGTCTTTCCAAGAAGGAATTTACTTCAGAAGAATTGACGAAATCTTATCTGGACCGAATCCAATCAAACGATTCCAAAGTGAAGGCATTTTTGGAATTAAACTCTGATCAAATTATAAAGTCAGCAAAAGAAAGTGATGAAAGAAGAAAGTCAAATGCCATCAAATCCGAATTAGACGGTATTCCTATTGCCATAAAGGATAATATTTGTATCAACGGAGAAATCACTTCTTGTGCCTCAAAGATTTTATCAAATTTTAGAGCACCATACGATGCATCAGTCATTTCAAAATTAAAAGCAAAAGGCATGGTATTTTTACCCCGAACCAATATGGATGAATTTGCGATGGGTAGTTCTACAGAAAATTCCGCCTACCAAGTCACAAAAAATCCATTTGATACAAATAGAATTCCTGGTGGTTCGAGTGGAGGATCAGCCGCTGCTGTCGCTTCTGGATTTGTTCCCACTTCTCTTGGATCAGATACAGGCGGATCAATTCGCCAGCCTGCAGCCTTATGTGGAATATGGGGATTAAAACCTACATATGGTCGAGTATCAAGATATGGTCTTGTTGCCTATGCATCAAGTTTGGATCAAATTGGCCCTTTCGGAAATGATTTAAATGGAATCATTGACATTTTTGATTCAATTCAAGGTTTTGATTTGCATGACCAAACATCCGCTAAAGATAAAACTTTTAATCCTTCAAATATTAAAAGTAAATCATGGAATGGCATTAAAATCGGTGTGATGAAAACTGACGAAACTAAAAGCTCTCCTGGAGTTGCCAAAAGATATGATGAAATTAAGGCAAAGTTAAGTGCCGAAGGTGCGATTCTAAAAGAATTAGATTTTAGTTTATTCAAATATTCTATACCAGTTTATTATCTTATCGCAACAGCTGAATGTTCCTCAAACCTTTCTCGGTTTGATGGAATTCGGTATGGACTAAGGGACGAAGGAAACGGGAGATTAGAAGATCTTTATGTGGAAACTAGATCAAAGGGCTTTGGTGCGGAAGTAAAAAGAAGGATATTACTTGGGACATTTTCCTTAAGTTCTGGGTATTATGATGCTTACTATGGAAAGGCGCAGAAGGCAAGAGTCTTAATCAAAAAACAATATGATTCTTTTTTTAAAGAAGTAGATTGTATCTTACAACCGACATCTCCAACAACTGCTTTTAAGGCGGGCGAAAAAACAAAAGATCCGATTCAAATGTATCTGGCGGATATATTAACCACTTCTGTAAATTTAGCAGGGGTTCCTGCCATCAGTTGCCCCGCTGGTATTGATGAAAGTGGTCTTCCTATAGGATTACAAATCACTTGTGATCACTTTGAAGAAGAAAAATTACTTACCTTAGCGACAATGTTATCAGATTTTCCCGAAACAAAAATCAGTCTTCCAACAAACATAGTATGATACAAACAGACGAACTTACAAAAAGAGTCATTCCCTGTCTTGATATTAAAGAAGGGAGAGTTGTTAAGGGAGTCAACTTTGTAAATTTAGTGGATGCTGGGGATCCTGTATCTTGCGCTATTGCTTATGAAGAAAGTCAGGCGGATGAACTTTGTTTTTTAGATATCACTGCTTCTATCGACAAAAGAGACATCTTACTTCACTTAGTAGAAGAAGTTGCAAATAAGTTATTTATCCCTTTTACAGTTGGAGGCGGAATTCGAACCTTAGAAGATGTACGTTCTGTACTCAATCGCGGAGCAGATAAAGTTTCTATAAATACTGCTGCCTTCAACCGACCTGAACTCTTACGAGAGGCAAGCGAGATCTATGGTTCGCAATGTATCGTATGTGCCATTGATACAAAGTTTAATCATAAATCAAAACGATTTGAAGTGTATCTAAATGGTGGTAGAACCGAAACTGGACGCGATGCACTTGAATGGGGACTTGAAGCCATGGAACAAGGCGCAGGTGAGATTCTTTTAACATCAATGGATAAAGATGGAACCAAAGACGGCTTTGATATTAATGTTTTAAAATTATTTACTCAAAACTTAAGTATTCCCGTTATTGCTTCGGGTGGTGCTGGAAATCCTGAGCATATGTCTGAAGCCATACTTCGTGGTGGAGCCGACGCTGTACTTGCTGCGTCCATATTTCATTTCGGGGTTTATTCTATTCAAGAAACAAAACAGACCATGCGTGAAATGGGAATCAAAGTTAGGTTATGATCGATTTTTCTTATCTTGACTATATATTCTTTTTTCTTCCTTTTATTATTATATTTTGCATTCTCTATTTTTCTCAATCAAAGAATAAACAATCTCTCACCGCATATTTTCAAGCCGAAGGAAAATTGAGTTGGTTTGTGGCAGGGACTGCCATGGTTGCCACAACATTTGCAGCAGACACACCTCTTGCTGTAACAGAAATTGTACGATCAAATGGGATCTCCGGAAATTGGTTATGGTGGTACATGGCAATCGGTGGACTTGTTACTGTTTTCTTTTTTGCCAAACTCTGGAAAAGATCAGGTGCCACGACTGATTTACAATTTATAGACATCCGTTATTCAGGAAAAGAAGCACAATTCTTAAGAAGTTTTAAATCAATACTGATCGGTGGTATATTAAATTTAATTATTCTCGGCTGGGTAAACCTAGCTATGTTAAAGATCATTCAAGTATTTTTCCCAAATTATTCGGACATTCAAATTCTATTATTTCTTTTAGTCGCAGGAATCATCTATACCGCGATAGGTGGACTCCGAGGGATATCAAACATTGATGTATTTCAATTTTTTTTAGCCTGGGGCGGATGTATCGTTTATGCCTATTGTATCATCAACTTACCTCAAATAGGTGGACTCGATGGACTGGTAACAAAAATCCCCAAGGAAAGTCTCAATTTTTATCCCAATTTTTCAAATGAAAAAGGTCTACCGTACGATCATTTCATAATAATGCTAACTGTAATTTGGTGGTCTAGCTGGTATCCTGGTTCTGAACCTGGGGGTGGTGGTTATATCGCACAAAGGATATTATCTACAAAAGATGAAGCCGCAGCCATGAAAAGTTCGTTATGGTTTGTATTAGCTCATTATTTTCTAAGACCTTGGCCCTGGATATTAGTCGCTCTATCATCATTAATAGTATTTCCTAATTTAACAGAAGGTGAAAGCGGCAAAGGTTTCCTTCTTTTTCTTAACGAAGGTTTACCTATAGGTATCAAAGGCATAATTCTCAGCGCATTTCTTGCGGCGTATTTATCGACACTCGCAACTCATTTGAACTGGGGTGCATCCTATATCGTTTTTGATTTTTGGAAACCTACATTACAAAAATTAAAAAGTGATTCATATTATTTAAAAATTTCATATCTGGTTCAATTAGTAACGGGCATTAGTTCTCTTTTGATCGCAGTTTATGGTATGGAAACTGTGAAGGGGGCTTGGGTGTTTTTATTGGAAGCATCATCTGGAATCGGATTCGTATTGATTGCACGTTGGTTTTATTGGCGAATTTCAGCAACTACAGAGATATTAGCTATAATACTTTCACCACTATGTTATGTGATATATGCCATTGTTCTAGAAATGAAATTTCCATATACAATACTTGCCACTTCTTTAACTTGCACTATTATATTAATTATTAGCACTTTTATTTTTCCCCCTTCAAATAAAGGGGTTTTAATCGAATTCTACAATAAAGTAAAACCACCTCATTTTTTCTGGAAAGGTTTATTTGATTCACAAAATATCCCTATGGAAAAATTTAATAATCAATTAGTGGTCTCGCTTTTTGGTGTGATTTTTGGATTTTCACTAATTATTTCAGGATTAGAAAGTATCCAAGGATTACTTTGGAATACTAAAATTCTTTTTTATTCTTTACCAATAATGGCTGTTAGTTTATTTTTTCTTGGTTATTGTGTTAGAAAAAAATTAAATAAAAATTTAGTTCCCTAACAATGCTTTTGCTTGGGTTACCATTTCATTAAAATACAAAATATTTGAACTATCATCGATGTTTTTGGTTTGGAATGACATCATAGAGTGATCGAATCCTGTTTTTCTAAAAGACCTGATACCCGTGTTTCCCATCATTGCACTATTTTCTGATACAATGCCATCATTCAAAGGAAAACTGGGACTTGAATTTGACAATATTTGACAACCAGTTGTATAATAAAAAGTTTCGGCACCGGAGCATGGACTTAAAACACCAGAAAAATTTACAAAAATAGAATTATAGATAAATCCATTATTAATATAATCCAAAACTACATTTGATTCTTCTAATATTTCGATTTGACCATTTCCATTGTTCGTATAACCTAAATCTGTGCCCCCTTGCGTTTCAATTAAAAATGAAGATAATTCACTGGCAAAGGTTTGATTCGCTAAATATTTTTTAGAAGCGAACGGCGATCCGAAAACGGGAGAGGCGAGTGTGATAACACCATCAATGAGTCCCGCAGAATAATTGTTTGATTTCATCGCCGCCCGTGTAACAAGACCACCCATAGAATGCGCAACTACAATTATTTTATCTGATATTTTAAATTTTAATGTTAAAAACTTTAAGAATCCTTCTCCATTAAAAACCACTCCATTTGATGTTCTATAGGTAAAAGCATATAAATCAAAAGTTGAATTAACATTGTTTTGATTTTCTTGGAAATGAATGATCGCATTCGAAAAAGTTCCTTCTATGTTCTGAATTTTGCGAATTCTAGATGTAAAAGGATCAGTATCTCTTTCTATGGGATTCCATCCATGAATGAATATTAACTTAGGTTTGTCTGTCGGAGTATGAAGACTAGACTCAACAAATTGTGTGTCCGAAAAATTTCTGCTCGGTCCTGGAATAAAAGCAAATAGTTCTTGGTTCGGATTTTGAATTACATCCAACAAGGAAAGAATCAGTGCATTTTGATTTCGATCATCTTTTTCAAATTCTTTTTTCCAAACATAATAAACACAACTTTCAAATAAAAATAGATTTGATAATATGAATAAAATTAAATTCTTTGAATTCAATTTCTATTCACTATCCTATCCAAAGTGATTCCACAGGCAACGACTACATTTAAAGATGTGACTGATCCTTGCAGTGCGATTCTTCCTGTATAGTCTGCATGTTCGAGTAAAATTCTTTTTACACCTTCACCTTCATTTCCCATGATGATTGCCATGTTTTCTGGACCTGGAAGGTCATCCCAAATTTCTTCAGATCCTTTTTCGTCAGTAGCAAGTATCCAATATTCTAATTCCTTTAACTTTTCCATCGCATGACTTAAATTAGAGATTCTATAAATATTTAAATGATGTACTGCACCAGCGGAAGTTTTTTCTACGACAGGTGAAATAGGAGCTGTATCACGATCAGATAAAATAACGTGATTTACACCCATACATTCTGCCGTTCTTAAAATATTCCCTAAATTACCAGGATCTTGAATCCGATCTAAAATTAAAATAGGACCATCACCAGCTTCTACATTTGCTTTGAATTGATCCCAATTCAAAGCCTGGAATGATTTTTGTTTTGTCCGAATGATCACATAACCTTGATGATTTTTGTCCATGGCGATGCGATCAAGCTCTCTATTTGTGACGAGCGTACATTTTATGTTTGGTGGCAAATAGGAAATAATTCTTTTTTTCTCTTCGCTGGTAATTGAATCCTTTAATAATACTTCCCGAATAGACTTGACGCCTTTTTCAGGAATCATTGTCTCAAGTGATTCTAAAAATTCATAAAAATTCCGTTTTCCGAAAAGTATATCTACTGGTTTTTTTTCCACGAAGTGCTTCCATCCTTATTATCGAGGAGTTGAATCCCACGTTCCATCAAATCTTTTCGGATACGATCAGCTAATTCAAAATTTTTATTTTTTTTAGCGAGGATTCGCTCTTCAATCAATTGATTCACTTCCAATATTAAAGTTTGATCCAATTGATTTGCAGGATTATCAAATTCTAGTAATCCCAATATAACATTAAATAGCTGAAAAGTATAAATGATTTCAATTAAATCTGATTTTACAAATTTATTTTGATCCAAGCCAATATTTATTTCACGTGTAAAATCAAAAATCGTAGCAAGTGCTTTGGGAAGATTTAAATCATCAACGATTCCTTCTTGAAATTCACTAAAATACTTTTTAGAAAATTCAGATTGTAAAGAATCCTTTAACACTTTGCTATTTTTTTCATCAATCTTAGGCCAATCAAATTCACAAGATTCCATGACTCTATTAAGTGTACCTTGGATTCGATCCAAAGCGAGTTTTGATTCTTCAAGTTGTTTGAAAGAAAAATTTAATTTTGATCTGTAATGAGCAGATATCAAATGATATCGAATTTGTTTAACATTATACCCTTTTTCTAAAATATCCCTAAGAGTATAAAAATTTCCCTTACTTTTTGACATTTTTTCGGAATCAACTAACAAATGTTCACAATGTAACCATGTACCGACAAAATTTTCAGAAGGGAATGCACCTTCCGATAATGCCACCTCATTTTCATGATGCGGAAAAAGTAAGTCAATACCACCAGTATGAATGTCAATTCCTGAATCATAAATTTTTCTAATCATTGCCGAACATTCTAAGTGCCAGCCAGGTCTACCAATTCCTAAATCAGATACCCAAGATTTTTCATCTTCCGTTTTTCGATTTTTCCATAATACAAAATCACGAACGTCTTCTTTTTCATATTCATCCGCATCGTAACGAACACCAGATTTCATCCCACTAACATCAATTTTAGATAACTTTCCGTAATTTTTAAATTTTTGTATGGAATAATATATACTGCCATCTTTTTCATATGCCATTCCATTCTCATTCAATTTATGAACAATGGAGATCATATCTGGTATGGATTCCGTAGCTTTTGGATAATGTTCCACGGGTTCAATGTTAAGCGATGCTAAATCCGTAAAAAAAGCCTCTGTCCAAGGTTTTGTAAATTCTTCTACAGAGATACCCTTGGCTACAGACTCGCGAATGATTTTATCATCAATATCAGTGATATTCATCGTCTGATTTAACTTATAGCCCGCAAGTTTCAAACTTCTTCGCAAAACATCTACAAATAAAAAAGATCTTATGTTACCTATATGAGCAAAATTGTAAACAGTCGGACCACAAGAATATATTTTGACTTGATTTGAGTCTTGTGGCTGAAATAATTCTTTTTTACTAGTCTTTGTATTATAAAAATAGAAATTCATCGAGTTTCCTTAGATTTGGAAAATTTCTTTCACAAATTCTAAATTTACATTTGCTTGTTTTTCTTTTCCAGCTTCATTCCCTTCATTTGGATATATCTGCATTCGTTTGTCACAATTCATATGGTTAAAAAGTGCAAAGATAGATTTTGGATGTGATATTTGATCTTCCATGCCGCAAGTAAATAAAGCTGGAATTTTTATCTTATTTGCCAGATGTACAGTATCAAAATATGCTAATTCTTTTTTATAATCTATCTTTTTCGTAGCTCGTTTTTCAAGGCTAGGCGACAATTCACGAACCCAAGGGTTTTGTTTTAATGACATTTGATCTTTGTCTATAAAACAAAAAGAAGGGGTTTCAAGTATGAGACCTTTGATACGATCCGAATATGCGGCACCAAACACTGCCAAGGCTGATCCTAAAGATTTCCCATGCAAAATGATTTTATCGCCATCAATGCCATCACTTAATCTGAGAAATTCAATCGTTCGCATAACATCCAAATAAAGTTTTCTCATATAGAAATTTTCTTTACTCTCAAGACCCATGGCAAAATAATTCGGCGACCAATTGGCTAGAGTTCTCCCTGTATTCGGATCAATGGGAGCTTGTATCATCTCAGCACCATGACCTCGTAAGGTGATATGTAATTGCGCTACACCTAAATCCGAATAACCTTTTTGAATTTCTTCAAGTCCGCCAAGATAATCATGAAAAAAAACTACAACAGGTCGATCTCCGCGTTTTCTAGGAATAGAAAGTTTACCATGAATTGTATAATTGCCAATGCTATCATATGTTACTTCATTCAATGATTCCCATATAAAGGATCCCTTTAAAACAGTTTTATAAGTTTCTCTTAAGGGGATTTTTTTTAATTGTTGGAATCCTTCTTTCCAAAATGCATCCAAATCTGCGGGTGAATCTAATTTGGGAAATGTCTGAAAACATTCGTCAAAACTTACTGCTTCCGCCATTTTAATTTTCCTTCAGAGTAGGAGAAAACTTTGATTGATATGAATAAAGAGTTTGGAGAAGTAAAACTGCAATCGTCATGGGACCCACACCACCTGGAACCGGTGTATAAAAAGACGATTTATCTTTTGCCACTGATATCTCAATATCTCCCACATTGCCTTCGTTATATCCTGCATCCAAAAGTACTGCCCCATCTTTAATCCATTCAGCTTTTATAAATTCTGGTTTACCAACAGCTCCAACGATCACATCGGCTTGACGAATCAAAGTTTCAATATTTTTTGTTTTGCTGTGACAGAGTGTTACTGTTGCATCAAGATTGGTCAGCATAATTGCCATTGGCTTACCCAAAATAGGAGATCTTCCTACCACGACCGCATGTTTTCCACTCACATCAATTCCGTATTCTGTGAGTAAGAGTATCATTCCATAAGGAGTACATGGAAAATAAGTTTCTTTATTCATCGAAAGTTTTCCAAAGGAGGAGGTCGTAACACCATCTACATCTTTTTCAGGTAAGATAAAATCAAAACATTTCCTTTCATCAATTTGGTGAGGAACTGGATGTTGTAAGAGGATACCATTGACAGCCGGATCTAAATTTAATTTTTCTATTTCCGCTAACAATTGTTCGGTGGTTGTAGATTTCGGAAGTGAAATAAACCGAGACAGCATACCTACACTGGCACAGGCTTTTCTTTTCATATTTACGTATGTTGCCGAAGCTGGATCATCACCCACGAGAATCGTCGCAAGGGTCGGGGGCGAAGATCCATTTGGATCTATTTTTTTTAATTCTTCTGAAATTGAATTTCGAATCTTCTCAGAAATGGCTTTACCGTTCAGTAGGATGGGAGATTTCATCTAGTAAGTTCAAAATTTCAAAGAAAATCGAACTGGCAAACAGAAAAACCCTCTATGTCTCAATCGAATCTTTCACAATCAACTGATCCATCAAAAATAACCCTAAAAGGTTGGGCTCATGCCATACGTGGGAATAACCATGTCCAATTTTTACAATTAAGAACAGAGGGAGCCATCCTTCAAGTCGTCATCGAAAGAGAAAAATTGGGCGAGGAAACTTTCAAAATTCTGAAAAATTTGGCCCAAGAAACCTCGCTAGAAGTGACGGGAATTTTTGCTGAAAATCCCAAAGCACCGTCTGGGAAAGAATTGCTCCTTGAAACTTACAAAATCGTTGGTACCTCACAAGATTATCCAATTACACCCAAAGAACATGGCCCAGACTTCCTCCATAACCACAGACATCTATGGCTTCGTTCCAAACGCCAGCTAGCCATTCTCAAGGTTAGATCCGAACTATCATTTGCCATTCGAGAGTATTTCCATGAAAATAATTATACACTCATTGATACCCCGATTCTAACCGGATCCGTTGGGGAATCCGCTGGGACTTTATTTTCCACGGAATACTTCGATTTGGGCTCTGCTTATCTGGCACAAACCGGCCAATTGTACCTAGAAACTGCCGCTTTTTCCCACTCCAAAGTCTATTGTTTTGGGCCAACATTTCGCGCAGAAAAAAGCAAAACCAAACGCCACCTAACAGAATTCTGGATGTTAGAAGCAGAAACTGCCTTTTTTTCCAATGAAGACAATTTGAAATTACAAGACCATTTTGTGAGAACAGTAATTGAACGGGTCATCAAAAGAAGTTTACCTGAATTAAAAAATTTAGAACGAGATACGGAATCCTTACTTTCTCAAATCCAAAATCCTTTCCCTGTAATCTCTTATGACGAAGCTATTATTTACTTAAAGTCACAGGGAGAAATGATAGAATGGGGCGAAGATATCAATGCCGAAAGGGAAAATATCCTCACGGCAAAATATAAAACGGCAGTTTTTGTCAAAAATTACCCTCGCTCTATCAAAGCATTTTATATGAAACAAAATCCAGAAGATCCAAGAACGGTTCTTTGTACCGATTTATTGGCACCGGATGGTGTGGGTGAAATCATTGGTGGATCGGAGCGGGAAGAAAGTTATGATAAAATTGTAGAAAGATTGCATGAAGAATCGCTTCCTGTTGCCTCTTATGATTGGTATCTAGATTTACGAAAGTATGGTTCTGTGCCTCATGCTGGGTTTGGAATGGGCCAAGAAAGAGTATTGGCTTGGATTTGTGGACTCAGTCATGTGAGAGAATGCATACCATATCCGAGGATGATTTACCGTCTTCATCCATAAAAATAGTACAGTGAATTCGCCATACTTACCGATCATTTTTAAGAGAGGTAATCTATGGCACAGCAAGCAACGAAAGGCATCATTTCTTCTTTGGAGAAAGAAGCTTGGGATCTCTTTGAAGTGGGAGCCAACGAAGAAGTTTTGTTATTGGCTGATTCTCACCCAAATCATCAATACATACAACATTTAGGTTACTTAGCATACTACGAGTTACACGGTAAAGTATCAAAAGTAAGTCCAAAAGGTATATCGACATTATCTCCTGTTGTAGAAGCATTATCAAATTTTTCACAAGGCAAATACACAGATGCTTCCAATCAAATTGGACTCTATTACCAATCATCACAACAAACAATCTGTTATAGTATCATAAATTTAACTTTAAAAATATATTTTAGATCAGAAAGTTATGCGGCCGCAAAATCAGTGATCGCATTATACAAAAAAAGTTTTAATGATTTATCATTTATTAAAGAAGAAATTATTGCTACCTATCATTTGAGAAAATATGAAGAAGTCATCAAATCATTTAGAGAAAATATTAAATTATTGAATGATATGGAAATTCATAAGATAGTAGGCATGTCACTGTTATTTCTTGATCGCCACAAAGAAGCTAATGTTATTTTTGAAAATATTCCTGGTAAAATTTCCTTACCTTCATTTGAAGAAAAAAGAGAATCGTATAAAAGAGTTTATTCTAATATTTCGAATCTTGAATCTAAATCAAACGATTTGAGTATGAGGGAACTGGAAGATATGGGATTCGCATACCTTTTTCACGGAGATTACGAAAAAGCGGAAAAAACGTTTCTTTCTATTACTTCGAAACTAAAATCATCACTCTGCACCGTGTGAGATTTTTTCGAGTTTCCGGGTGGCTAAGCAATTTAGCCACTTCATCAGTTGGAAGGATAATGTCTGTTTGGTTCTTTCCTGCTACTCCAAGTCCCACTATGAAAAATGGATTTTTACCAACTCGTTTTGCAAAATTTGATTCCGTTGCATCAGTTCTATAAACAATATATCCAGTTTCTATCGCATAACCTTCTTTAACATACACTGGAGAATAAATATCCAATCCCCGATCGGATTGTATTTTTGGAAACAAAGCTTTCTTTAAATCAAGATGCCTCGCATCAACAACGAGTCCAGAATATAGTTCAGGCAATACTTCCTCTGCAAACACAGGTACATTCTCTGTTCCATAGTCCATTGGTAAATAGGCAAGAAATCCTTGTTTGCCAGAGAGTTTTATCGTAGATTTCGCAATGAGTTGGTTTTTGAAAGGTTGAAAATCGAATGTTTCTTTTTCTTCCGAAATAAAGGTATTGATTCTAGTTCTCACCTTTGGTGCAATTTTCGAATATTCGTATAAACTATAATTTGAATCGAATAACAAACTTTCTAATCTTTGGCTAATTCTTATCCGTAATTTTTCTTTTGCTTTTTTTCTCGCCAATAGGTCTGATCGACTTTTATTCGTTGCTGTATTTGGTTTTCCAAAATCTGGATCTTCATCATCAAAAACGATTTTAGGTAATGGCTCACTTACCTCAGCTGTCATTGTCAAATCATACCAATTCGTAGTGGTTTTGTAAAAGTCTTGGTCGAAGGCAGGCTCAGAAAAAAAATAATTTGGAACAAAAAACAGCGACAGGATGGAAAGGTTTATAAATAATTTCATCTTAATTACCTTTCGGCAAATTTTTGAATTTTCTTTCTAATTCCTCAAATTCAGTAACGATAGGGACACCTTTTGGTAAACTTTGAATTACGTTTTTGCCATATGACTTGGTATGAACCCTGGGATCCAGAATACTTACCATCCCCGTATCCGTTCCAGATCGAATCAAACGACCAAAACCTTGCCTTAACTGCAAACAGGTTTTTGGCACCTGCATTTCCCAAAAAGGACTTTTTCCCTCTCTCTCCATCTCTTCCATTTTTGCTTGCAAAACAGGTTCCGTGGGAACTTGAAAAGGTAGTTTTGTAATGATCACATTTCTAAGTTTGTCACCCTTGATATCAACACCCTGCCAAAAACTAGATACGCCAAAAAGCACACTCGATTCTGTCTCTAAAAATTCACGTTTTGCTTGAATTGCACCTAACTGTGATTGCGAAAAAATAGGGAAATCAATTCGAGAGCTAAGTTCTTCGTAAACTTCTTGCAATAATTTATTAGAAGTAAATAGGACAAATGCATCTCCATTGGAAAGACGAATCAATTTTTCTATCCAATAACAAATATCTATTTTATTTTTGGCCGCCATAGATGTTGGATCTGCGATTCCTTTGGGAACGAAGAGAATTGAATGTGTGTTAAACTTAAATGGAGAATTTAAAGTCTTTGTGTTGATTTCTTTATTACCAATTTCTTTTAAAAAATATTGAAAGTTACCAGGGGAAGGTGAAAGTGTAGCGGATGTTAAAACTACAGATTCCATATTCGGAAATAAGGTCTTTGAAAGTATATCTTCTGTATTTTTTGGTTGGGAAAATAAATGATAATAACGTTCCCTCGAATTTTGATTGGGTGCCTCGATCCAAAAAACTAAATTTTTATTTGTTTTGGATCTAAATTCTTCTAAAAATGCTGCAGCCTTCTTAACATTCGTTCCCACCATCTCCAAACCAATCGCCATTTCCTTTTCATCAAAATCTTCAGAATCTTTTTTGTATTTTTCTAAAAGACTGAGACAGCCTTCGCTTAAATCATACAATGATTCTTCCAAATTTCCATCGTCAACTTTAATGCGCGTTGTATGGCGAAACGAAAATTGAAAGTTAAGAGGGATTTCAGAAAATAATAATCGGAAAAAATCTCCTAAATAAATCAAAGCTTTATCAACTAAGGATATTAGTTCCCCTCGCTTATTATCTGCTAACTTTAAAGCGATTCCAGATTTTTTTTCTGGATGAAATAGATAATGAAGTAAATTTAATAAAGATTCGTATTTGACTTCTGAACCAAAGGCTTTCCCTAAAATTTCAGGAAAGGCATGTGCTTCATCAATCACCAAATGTTGAAAAGGTGGCAATATACGAAAATCTCCAGCTAAATGACTTGCTAGTAAATGATGATTTACGATGAGTAAGTTTGCTTTTTTCCATTTTTCTTTTTCTAAAAAATAATATGACGAAGTGAAATTGGGACAATTTCTCGACAAACAATTGTCAGCGTCACGACCAATTTGGCTCCAAAAAGAATTTGATACATAGCCATTGTATTCAGTGCGAATCCCTGATTCTGTTTTTTTTTCCCAATCCACAAAGGACTGAATTTCGGATTCCATTTCTGGACCAAAATCCCCACGATCCATTACCTTTCCATACCTCCGTTTGCAAAGGTAATTACTAGCACCTAAGGCAACATGAGCGGTTAAATTTTTATCTGTAACCTGTCTTACAATTTCTATATCTTTTTGTAAAATTTGATCTTGGAGAGATTTTGTTTCAGTAGAAATAACCACAGTCGTTTGGTTTTCAATGGCGAAGAGGGCACCCGGAATCAGATAGGCAAGAGATTTTCCCACACCCGTTCCAGCTTCAATGGCTAAGTGAATTCCTTTCGAAAACGCATCTTCGACGGCTTCGCCCATCGCGATTTGTTCCTTTCTCGGCTCATAATCATCCCAGAGTTTTGAAAGATTTTTTTCAAAAATTGTCCGTGTATTCAAATCTTACTCTCTATTTTTTATAAGATGGTAAACGCAAAATAGGCTAAGAGATATAACTAGAGTTATAGATACACTCATAATCATTATTCCTTGCCAATTGAATTGGATATTATTTTCCATATTCCTTTTTTTCCGAACGCGAGATGGCTACATGGACTAAAAAATAAATAAAAGCAAATATTCCGATAAGAGCAAAACCAACATACTTAGATATATTAGCTTTTACTTCTGCAACTAATACATCTTTGCCTTCGTTTAGTGCAATTTGTCCCATTTTTTCTGCATCCATTTTATCTAGGTATTCTGGAAGGTTTAAATAACAAAAGGATACGAAAACTATCAGTAAAAACCAAGGTGTAATGTATTTAAGTATAATTTGGATTATATAAGGAAAAGGGATGATCGAACCAATGGATGCATCGTCAGCTCCTCGTTTCACACCAATTTTAAAAAAATAGACAAAAATCTGAATCGTAGCCAAAACATAAATCATAATAGTACCGATATAAAAATCGGCTATATCTAAGGCCGCAAAATCCCTGTTAAAGTAAATGATGGGTAAACAAAGTGAAAAGGTAAAAAGAAAAAGAAAAAAGGAAGCTTTCTTTTTGGGTAATTGGAAGCCTTCTTCCAAAAATAAAATCCCAGGTTGTAACATAGTAATGGAAGAAGTTAGTGCAGCTAAAAATAGTACAAAATACCATAATGCGCCAAAGATATTTCCACCAGGCATCATACTAAAAACCGCGGGTAAGGCGATAAATCCCATACCAAAAGTTCCAAAAGAAGTTACAGTGGCTCCTAAAAACAAAAAAGCTACAGGAATAGTGATGAGTCCACCAAACACAACTTCTGCGAATTCATTTAATGAAGCTGATGCAAGACTTGAAAGTACAACATCATCTTTCTTTTTTAAAAAACTTGAAAACACCATGGCTATCCCAAAACCTGTAGACAATGAGAAAAAAATTTGCCCTGCCGCATTTAGCCAAACTTTTGGTTCTTTGAGTGCAGACCAATCCGGATTCCACATAACAGCTAAGCCAGATTCAATCCCTGGTATAGTTAATACACGAACAAGAACTATGATGGAACAAAATCCCATGAGTGGCATCGCTAATTTTGCAAATGCTTCGAGACCTTTTGATAATCCGCGATAAACGAGAATAAAATTAAACAAAAAACATAATATAAAAAACAATATGATGGGACTCTGAAAAGAAGCACCATTCTCTTTAGCGCCCGTTAGATTCATAAAAAAATCCGAAGAAACATTGATCACTTCTTGTTGGTTCAATACTCCTTTCGCAGAGGAAATATCCAATCCACCCGTCAGAAAATAATACACATAGGCAAGACACCATGATTCTATGAATATATAATATACATAGATCATCACAGGAACCATGACTCCAATAGCACCTGTGATTTTTAGCGAATAACCTTTTAGGTATTCTTTGAATACAAAGGGTAGGCTATGTCCGTGATGGCCACCCATTCTGCCCATCGACCATTCTGCCATACAAACGGGAATTCCGAGAATGATAAAACTGATGATATAGGGAACCATAAAGGCACCGCCACCGTTCTGAGCAGCTTGCCCTGGAAAACGAAGAAAATTACCTAGACCGATGGCACCGCTTGCAACTGCAAGAATCAATCCTATCCGAGTGGCCCATCCTTCTTCCGTCTGTTTCATTCAAGGACTATCTCAGGCAAAGGAGAGTAGAATACAAAGTTTTTTTAGAAGTGGGGGAGAAAAACAGGGCTAAAATAAAGCCCTGCTTTCAAATTGAGAATTTATTTTGATCCGAGAAATAATTCGTTTTTGCTCATCTTCAAAGCTTTTGAAGCAAGAGACTTGAATTGTTCTGGAGGATCAAGTAGACCAAGTTCCACCTTTGATAAAAAAGGTGTGGATACTTTTAATTTTTTAGCAAAATCATACTGTTTGATTCCCATTTCACGACGAACTGCCCAAAGTTTATTTTTTAAGCCTGTCGTAAATTCAGGAAAAATTGCTTCCACAGCACTCTCATTAAAAAGTTTATCTACAGTCGTTTTCAAATATTTAGCACACGCTACTTTAAATTTTTCAGTTGGGTCTTGAGCACCTGTCTCAATTTTCGAGAGGTAACTTGGTGATACGTCAAGGGCTCTTGCCATATCATACTGTTTTACACCTCGTTTTTTTCTTAACATGTAAATGTGGTTATTCATTTTACCCTCTAACAGTCAAGATATGTCAACCATGTCAAAACTCAACTAAAAAATGACAAATAGGATTCTTTTATTATAAAGTAACTTCTTTTAGGCGACTAGGATCAATCGTTAAATTATAAGTAGATTTCATAGCTTCTACTTTCTTTTCTATAAAAGAATTTCTTTGCGAATTTTCCAATTCTGATTTGATCCTGTCCCTTACTTGTCCATAAGTTTGTGGAATTCGATTCGATGGATTTTTTGGATCTTCCAAAGAATACGCATATAATTTTCCAGCTTCGTAAGTATCTTTCATTTGTTGTTCAGTGACAGTTACAGGTACAGCATTGATCTCATCTTGTAATGCTTTAAGTGCAAGAGATACTTTCATTTTATCTAATTGCATTTTATACGCAACTTCTGAACCAACCTTTTGCACTTCAGGGCTTACTTTTGAAATTTTTCCTTGGAGAATTGTAGACTGAAATAATTTCAACATATCGAAAATTTTTGCTTTTGGATCTTTATAATCGGATTTTAGAGTTTTTGGAAGAGAAGCGAAATCATTATCTAAATCACTCCACTTGTATGTTGTTTTATCTTTATTTGTTAATAATACTAAATCACCAGGGAATTCTTTGATATCAATTTGTTCTGGACCATATACGGGAGGTAAGTTGCTAACAGCAATACCTGAGGCTTCTTTGATACGATTTAATTCGTTTTGGTACAAACCTTGTTCAAATTGTTTTAACATTTGCCCTGCGAATTGATTTCCTTTGTTCCCGTGATCCCCTTCTGTAAAATACTTGATCGCATTTTGCATCTGTTCGTCGGTATGCGTTTTTCCATATTCAGTTGCTAGTTCAGAAAAATATTTAAATGTATCAGTATAATATTTTGGAACTCTTGCGGGATTTACTTTTTCTGTATTTGTAATCCTAACAAGGTAAATCATCTGTGGGTCTTTGAAAAATTTTACAAATTTTCCTTGGCTTACTTTTTTTGCCTCACCAATGATATCTTCTAGTGGATTAGTACTACAATTTACACAAAACGGTTCTAGTTTCCCAGCAACAGGTTTTCTTCCTACATCATCTGTTGTTTCTGTAATGATGGTATCAATTTCGGATTTAGAAGCAGATTGCAATTTTTTGAATACTTCGTCCGCCTTAGCTTCGTTCGCTTTTCCGTCTTCGCCGCGAATGATCGATATTTGTAAATCTACAAATTCTAAAGGCTTTGATTTCATAGCCGATTTTACATAATTTCTCATATAGATATTGAGTTTCACAAAATCAGAAACCAATGCTTCAATTTTATCTATGTCAGCTTGCTCAATTTTTTTTGTCTGCACACTGTCACGTAATAGAATTTTTTCGAGTGCGATGCTTTCGACAATTTTTGTTTGGATTTCTGTACTTATAGGTTGTGGTTCATTATTTCCACGTTTGGATGCTTCAATTACAAAATTGAGTTCCCCACGAGTCACAGTTCCACCATCATAAGTGGCAAGGATTTCCGAGTCACCCGAACAATTGTTAATGCTAATACAAATAGCAGACAATACCAATAATTGGCATATTTTCTTTTTAAGATTCATTTGTTTTCCTTAAATATTTTATCAATGGAGAGAAGATCAATACTTGCGAATTTGTTTTTCGGGCTTTTTTTTGTCTAGGTTTGGTGAAATCTCTGTTACAGGAAGAGGTTGTGATTCCAAACTTTGAAGTTCCGATTTTTGGCTTAGGCTTTGCGGGACTTGAGTTACAGTAACCTTAAGAATATCTATCTTTTGTTCTTCGAGTTTATGCATCTCGGATAGAAAACTTTCTTTTAAAATGGGAGAATACTCGCGATCATCGGAAATGCGATCAGTCAGTTTTTTTAATTCCACTGTATCTCGTTCGATTTCTTCTAATTTTTTAAAGAGGTGTGCAACTTTCGCCTTCAAACAAGTCTCCTTCCAAAACTTTTTATTTACTTGCCAATCAGCGCAAGAATGAAAAATGAAAAGGGCAAAAAATTATGAGTCTTGATGACCTAGTCGTAGCTACAGAAAAAATCGATACGGTCTATGTTACTAAATTGCAAGGAAATCTTAATAATTTCACTGCGAAAAAGTGTGTATTGTCTGTTGCCTCATCCCTCAAACATGGATCTGTGATTTTAGATTTGGAGGAGTTAAATATGGTCACGACTCAAGGGATCCAAGCATTTAGAACACTCAGTGAAGAATCCTTCCTCCAAAAACACAAAATCGTCTTAATCAATATTCCTGTCTCAGTCAGGCAGGCATTCCAAATGGCGGGAATCAAAAATTTATTCCCAGTGGCAACAAATGAAGAGGGAGCCTTTAAAATGGCCTCGAGAGGAGTTCGTTAAGGTATGGAAAATCAATATGGGTTTAATTTTTTAAGAAAAGTCTGGCATATTTTAGGACTCATTATCCCGATCAGTTTGTATTTTGATATTTTTTCTGGCTGGTCCGATCTCTTATACGCGACCCGCGCTATGATCGTAACTTATTTGGGTATTTTTCTCGTTTTACTCTTGGTATTGGAAATGTTTCGATTGAAAGTGACTGCCTTTGAAAATTTTTTCTTTAAATACTTTGGATTTTTAATGAAGGAATCAGAAAGAACACGTTTCAATGGAACGGTTCCTTATTTTTTGGCAAACTTTATCGTAGTCCTTTTCTTTTCCCCCGAAATCGCGGTTTTATCCATCCTATTTTTAGTGGTCGGTGATCCAACGGCCGCATATATAGGTTCCAGATTTGGAAAAAATAGATTCTATAATGGAAAGTCAAGAGAAGGAATCATCGGATTTTCTCTAGCCGCATTTCTCGTGGGCGTTATCGTTTTATATTTGATTACGATCTCGCACCCAAATAGTGCCTTTAGTCTAAAGGATGGAAGTAACTTCCGTTTGTATCCGATTTTACTCGTAGCGTTCGGGGTCACAGCTTCTTGTTTGACGGAATTTTTTTCTACCACTAGCACCAATGGTCTTATAGACGACAATCTTTTGATACCAATTGCAGGTGCCTTAACACTTGCCGTATCTTTGTTTTTGATTTCCGGAATTCCAATGGATCAAATTCTATTTAACCCAACTAATCTTTATTTAACGAAATAATTCATAACCAAGTGAAGGATATTTCTCTTTGTAAAGTTCCCTTTATAACAGGAGAAATTTGGTATTCGAATTGGATCAGTAGGGGTTTTAAGTTATCAAAATCGGGCTTTTTGTTATAATCGTGGCTGTGTCGTTTTGCTTCTTTTAATAAAGCACCTAAGTAATGAAAGGAGGCGAGAGAATCATCTCCCATTTCAAAGCCCTCCATTTTTTCTTTTGTATCTCCCAAATAGATATAAGCTACATACTTGGAAGTAATTTCTTTTTTTTCAGCAGGCGATAATGGTCTAGAAAATTGAATGACAAATCCTGGAGTTTCTCTCGCAGTAAAATACAAATAATTTCCAAAATTTTCCCAAGTTAATTTTTCTTTTCCAGAACTAGTCGGTTTTAATGTGACGATTCCTTTTTCTGGTTTCGGTTCTGTGCAATGTGCGGCTAAATCAAAATTATCACATAACTGAACATTGGAAATTCTAAGTTCTTGATTGGTTTGTGGATTACAATTGATAACAATAGTTATAGTGAAGATAAAAGCAAAAAATAGTGTAGGAAGTTTAGACCAATTAGTCTTTGAATTTATTGTATTCATATGATTCACGCAAATTGCTGAAAAAATAAAGTGCTTCTTTCTGTTTAAAAAATCCAGGTGCTGTATCCAAAACAGAAAATTTACCTTTATGAAATATATAGACTATTTCTCCATACACGCCAGTAAATAAATAGATTCTATGAAAATCATCTTTTGACTGCGCTATCACTACGTTATGCGATGTCAAATAACCAGGAATCAATCGAAAAAAAGGATCATCTTTTTGAAAACTATTTTGAATTTCTAAACATTCTTTTTTAATTTGAGCTAGCTCCTCTCTATGAATTCGCCGCATAAAAGATAAAATTCTAGTCTGTTTTCCTGGAATTTGACTGAGCCTTTCTACTTCATCTAACTCCCATTTGGGCAAAACATTTGATTCAAAGATTGTTTTTGAGAATTTTTTTTCTGTGAGTGATTTTAATTCGTAATAGGAATCATCATTTTGAAATGAACAAATTAAAAAAAACGAAGCACCGAGGGGGCGCTCCAAAGTTTCTAATTGATACGAATTAGTTGCCATTTGAGACGCCAGTGATACTGAAACCGTCTAACAACATATATGGAGCAAAATAAGATTCTCCGAGCAATTCTCCTTCTTTGGAAATGGCTTCGATTTGATTTAAAGTATCATAAACATTTCCCACAATTTGTGCTTCTTTGATGGGAATTTTTTCTCCATTCTCAATTAAAAATCCACCTTTGATTACCCCAGAAAAATCTCCCGATGGACCATCACTCGTACCTGAAATACGATTTATATATAAAACTTTCTCATTCAATTTGAAAAAATCATCTTTATTTGAAATACCTGGTGCAATTTGCAATTGCCGAGGGCCACATCCTGGTAGGCTTTGCGCTCCACCACTGGCAAAACCGTTTGATTCTTTTAGACCCGCTTTTTTTGCTTCATAGGTATTATAAAAGTAAGTTTCTAATACGCCTTCGCTTAAAATATTTTGTTTTTTAGTGGGTTGGCCTTCTCTGTCAAAAGCAGTAGTACTCGCATAACCATCGATTGTTGGATCTTCCCATATCGATAATTTTTTATCGGCTACTTTTTGGCCAATTTTTCCAGCCATTTTGCTTTTGCCCTTTCTTAAACTTGTTCCGTTTAAAGCGCCGAGAAAAGAACCAAGAAAAAAAGAATAAACGGCATCCGGTGGCAATAAAACTTTTCCTTTAAAGCTGGATATGGTTTTTGCTCCGAGGGCGCCCATACATTTATCACCAAACTGTTTAAAGGCTAGATCCCATCGTTTCAAAAAGTGAGCTAAATTATTTCCAGAAGCCGAATCATAATCAAAACTTCCGATATCATCACCATTGACTGCCATTCCCATAATGGAGGCAGAAATATCGGCACCAAGTTCCACTCCAAAAACTCCCTTCGTCGAAAGGATCATTTTATATCCTTTGGATAAAGACATATCTCCAGAATCTATATTTACCAAAGGATACTCTGATTTTTTTCTTTCCAAGGTCTCTTTGGCAATCTTAACAAGATCAGTTAAACCGAGAGAATCGATAGATATATCATACTGATTCGGAATAGAATTCAATACTCTAGGTTCAGGAAGAACCAAACTCGGATCAGGTGTAGTTTGGCTCATTGCAAGACTTCTCGCTTCCAAAATTGAATCCCAAAGAGTGGGCAGGTGATTGGTTGTGATAAACCCTTGTGATCCGTTTTCAATCACTCGTATCCCGAACATATTTTCTTCTGTCGCGGTGCAATTGTTCAGATCATTTTTTTCTAAGCTAACATCTTCCGAATAACCATAACTTGAATATATTTCAACTTGATCGATACCATTCGTTTTTGCTTTTTTAATCAAACCATCAAGCAAATCACGTTGAGAAGAAATCTTTTCTTCTAGAGTAGACTTATCCATCAATTTCCACCTAACAAAACTTTGGCACGAATATAAGGTCCACCAGCGTCTACTTTGGCGGGTTGACCTTTGCCACAGTGACCAGAACCAAGATCCCATTTGAATTCCTTGGAAACCATATCTATGGATTGTAATACATCAAAAGCAATTCCAGATACTGTGACACCTTTCAAAAGATTTGTGATCTTTCCATTTTGGATGCGATAGGCTTTTTGAACGGCAAACATAAATTCGCCTGTCGCGTCTGCTTGGCCATTTTTGGCCCCATCCAAATAATACCCATCTTTCGTATTTGCAATCATTTCATCTAACGAAGATTCACCAGGGAGTAGATACGTATTTCTCATTCGAATGAGAGGCACATCTGAATATTCCCAGGCTCTGGCTGATCCAGTTGGTTTCACATTAAACCTTTGTGCTGTTTCACGGTTATGAAGATACGATTTCAAAATACCATCTTGGATGATCATTGTTTTTTCAGGAATCACACCCTCATCATCCACAGGTATTGTCCCACCTGCGCCAAGGTAGTATTCGGAAACCCCAGAATCACATAACGAAACCAAGTCGGATCCCACTCGAGTCCCGATTTTTCCCTTCGCCACACTGCCAGCTAAAACAAAATCAGCCTCAACAGTATGACCAATCGCTTCATGAACAAGAAGGCCGACTATGGATGGGGATAATATAACTGTCGATAGGCCCCCATTTGGCATTTCCGATTGTAAAAGATCAATGGCTGTTTTACATGCATCTTCAGAAATTTGAAGGGCAGATTTGTTTTTAAACAGACAATCCCAACCCCCAGTAACGCCAATAGATTCAGAACCAGATTCCAATTTGCCACCCAGGTTTGCGACAGCATTGACCCGAAACTCAGGTCTCACCATACTAAAAAAACTATCTGCTCCATCAGTTGTCACAATGGCCTTTTCTTCATAAATTTCAGAATAACCGCAACCGACAGATTGCAAAAATGTAGAACTCTTTTGTGCGCTTTCCTGAATTTTTAAAACAAAGTTTAACTTTTCTTCTACCGTCTTATTACGAAAATCATCAATGCCATCACCGATAAAATCACCTTTCGCAAAATTTGCCTTTGGTAAACTTTCTATTTTTTCCCCGCGTAAGGGAGCCGAGATACCAGCAGCTTGTTTTGCAATACGTATTGCATTTTGGATGGATGATTTTGATATCTCACTTGTGGAGGCAAATCCCCACGTCCCATCATGTAACACACGTACGCCTATACCACTTCTTTTGCGTAGACCCGTTGATTCAATTCTACCTTTCTCAGCAAAAAAAGATCGATTTTCTTTATGATGATAACGTAATTCCACAAAGCCACTTTCTTCCACCAAACACTCTTTTAATAAATCTCTCAATTTGTGACCTCTGAATTTAATAAATACTAGCTAACGAATTTTTTTATCAAAAAAATCCAAAATAATTTTTGGTAACCATCGCCCTTCTGGGTAATCTGGACTCGGATCCGAAATAAATCCGACATGGCCACCTTTCTCAGTTAAAACTGTTTCAATCATAGGATAGGCTTTCCAATTCACATCTCGCCAAACATGAGAAGGCACAACAGGATCATCATTTGCGTGTATTACGATTCCTGGAGTTGTGATCCTTGATAAAAAGGATATACTTGAACACTTATGATAATAGTCCAACACATTCATATAACCTGCCATTGGTGCTGTAAAAAACTCATCAAAATCAAAAAATGTTCGACTTCGCATAACGCGATCTATAGCGCTTGCTGAAATATCATAAATCCCAGACTGAACTTTTTCTTTCATCGTAGCTAAAAAATGGGTTCTATAAAATAGACCAGCTTTTGAATCAATAAAATCACAGCTTCTTTTTAAATCAAGAGGAGGGGAAGTGGCACTAAAACCAATGGCTTTATATCTTCGATTTTCACCAAAATACTTTAAAACTAAATTCGCAGATAATGAAAAACCACAAACAAAATATTTGTCAGTAAAATTCATTTGCACATAACGCAGTACAGCATCCAAATCTTCCGATTGACCAGCGTTATATGGTTTTTTGGCCAATTTTAATCCCCTACCGCAATTGCGAAGGTTCATACGTATCACACCATAACCACGTAACAATGCTTCTTTGCCTACGCTTACCATATAATGCGATTCACTGCTACCTTCCATCCCATGAATTAACACGATATAACAGCCATTCCACTTTACTGATTGTTTTTTTATTTTAGAAAGAGGGGGATTGTGCTCGAGCCATAAATGGTCTTTTGTATCATCTAGAGTGGGAATGATAATGCTCTCACAAAAAAAATCTTCCTCAAGAACATTGTCTGGAGGAAAAAGAACATTATAAACAGTCTGTAAGTGTTTTCCCTCGAAATACTTTCGAGGGGTAAACGAATCTTTATACAACGTCGATTTTGTCTGTGAGTTTATCCACGATTCCATAAGCTAGTGCTTCATCGGCATCCATATAATAATCGCGATCAGTATCTTCTACCAATTGATCATACGTTTTACCACATGCATCAGCTAACATACGATTTAATTTTTCTTTCGTTTTTACTATATCATTCGCATGAATCAGTAAATCTGTGGCTGGTGCTTGGATTTGACCACCTATCGAAGGTTGGTGGATCATCACACGACCGTTTGGCCAAATATATCTATGTCCTTTTTCGCCACCAATTAGCAAAATCGAACCCATAGAGGCCGCCATACCCATACATACTGTATAAACTGGACTGGAAATCATTTTCATAGTATCATAGACAACGAGTCCTGAAGTCACGACACCACCTGGACTATTGATATAAAAGGTAATAGGTTTACCTGGTTCCATCAATTCAAGATATAGAAGTTTATTAACAAGTTCTTTGGAAGATTCATCGGTTACAGGTCCCCACAGAAAAATCTTACGTTTTTCTAGGAATTTTTTTCCAATGTTTTTATCACTAATGAGATCCTGAAGTGTTTCTGAAATTTCTTTTTCTGGTGCTTCTGTTTCTGGCATATTAATTCAGTCTTTTAGGTTTAGACGTGGGAGGCAAGCTTTTCAGTTTGAAATAAACTCCGACGCACAGGAAAACGCTAAAGGCTAAATAAAAGAAACGTAGCAAAAATAACGGGGGCTCTTTTAAGGAAAGATTGATTCGGAGATCCGCAGTTTTGGGTAATTTTTGAAATTCAGAAGTGAGTTTTGATTTTTCATCCACAAACTTTATGACGTGCGCATTTTCTGAGAGTAGATAGTATTTTCTAGCTTCTTTTTCCAAAGCATAGGCATCATTTTGGAGGAGTTTTTCTCTCTCCTCCAAAACCAAATTTTCAACGGAAAGCCTTTCCACTTCTTCTGAAATCTGTTGGAATTTCAATTCGAGTAACCTTCGTTCTGCAAGACCTGACGTAGATAAAACCACGCAATAAAAAACAGAACAAATATAGGCTATCGCAAGTGAGGCTTTCAGAGGATTCATTTTATTTTGCCAAATTGTAGAAGGTGGCCTTTCCAGAATAAACAGCCGTTTTCCCGAGTTCTTCTTCAATGCGAAGTAACTCATTGTATTTTGCGATTCGATCAGTACGACTCAAAGAACCCGTTTTAATTTGGCCCGCATTGGTCGCGACGGCAATATGAGAAATAGTCGAATCTTCCGTTTCACCTGACCTATGTGAAATCACAGCAGTGTATTTGGCTTTTTTCGCCATTTCTATGGCACTCAGAGTTTCTGTTAACGTTCCGATTTGGTTCACCTTAATGAGAATGGAATTGCCGATTCCTTTTTTGATTCCTTCAGCCAATTTTTCAATGTTGGTAACAAACAAATCATCTCCAACAAGCTGGATTTTGGATCCAAGTTTTTCTGATAATTTTTTCCAACCAGTCCAATCGTTTTCATCCAGTCCATCTTCTATAGTAATGATCGGATACTTTGACACTAAATTTGAGTAGTATTCAATTAGTTCTTCGGCAGTTTTCTCTGGTTTCTTTTCTGCTTTTAATACATACTTCTTTTTTTTCTCATCATAGAATTCAGAAGCGGCAGCATCTAGGCCAATTTTTATATCAATATCTGGTTTATACCCAGCTTTCTCAATGGCTTGTAAAATAACTTCAATGGCTTCACCATTACTAGTTAGATTAGGCGCAAACCCACCCTCGTCACCAACAGCAGTATTCAAACCTTTGCTCTTCAGAACCGACTTCAAATGATGAAAAACTTCAGCTCCCATACGTAGCGCCTCTTTGAAGTTAGGGGCAGAAACAGGAAGGATCATAAATTCTTGAAAATCAATGTTATTGTCTGCATGAGAACCACCATTGATGATATTCATCATTGGGACTGGCAACTCACGAGAAAAAGATCCGCCAATGTAACGATAAAGTGGAAGGCCTACATGAATGGCACTAGCTTTAGCAACCGCTAAAGAAACTCCAAGTATCGCATTGGCACCTAATTTTGATTTATTGGAAGTGCCATCAAGAGAAATCATTTGGTTATCGATAGAAATTTGATCTAGGGCAGACTGGCCAATTACGGCTTTTGCTATTTTACTATTTACATTATCTACAGCTTTAACAACGCCTTTTCCGAGGTAACGTTTTTTGTCCCCATCACGAAGCTCAACGGCTTCATGTTCACCAGTAGAGGCCCCAGATGGAACTGCTGCGCGTCCAAAGGATCCATCTTCTAAGGTCACATCGACTTCTACAGTGGGGTTTCCACGGGAGTCCATAATTTCTCTGGCTTTCACTGATTTAATATTGGCATTTTGGGACATATAAGTCTAAGGTATCTCCTGTCTCACTTAATCTCGTTCCAGTTTAGGGATTTTTAATCGTCTGACAATAAACTTTTTAGACAAAGGGCTCCCTTAACAAAAAATGACTTAAAAAGAAGGGAATGTCCTTGAACCAGCGCCAAGAATACACACGAAATTTTTCCATCATAGCACACGTGGACCATGGAAAATCCACTTTGGCCGATAGGTTACTTGAGATAGGACTTGTCACAGACCAAAGAACCAAAAAAGACCAAATACTAGATTCTATGGATATCGAAAGAGAAAGGGGAATCACTATCAAGGCAAACAATGCCTCCTTTGATTACAAAGCAAATGATGGAAATATCTATCACCTAAATCTCATTGATACCCCAGGTCACGTTGACTTTACCTATGAAGTTTCGCGCTCACTTGCCGCTTGTGAAGGTGTGCTTTTGATTGTTGATGCGAGCCAAGGCGTCGAAGCGCAAACTCTTGCTAACCTCTATCTTGCTATGGAGCTTGATCTTCGCATAATCCCCGTTATCAATAAAATTGATCTACCTTCCGCTGATATAGATAAATGCAAATTGATGATAGAAGAATCCCTTGGTCTCAATCCAGACGAAGCGATTCCCATTTCGGCAAAAACAGGACTCAATGTTAAAGATGTCCTCGAAGCTATATGTTATCTTTTGCCTCCACCTATAGGTGATATTGATAAGCCATTAAAAGCTCTAATTTATGATTCTTTTTTTGATACCTATATGGGTGTTGTTGCCAAAGTTCGATTATATGATGGCAAACTAAAAAAAGGCGATCAAATTCATATGATGAACGTCGGTCGCCAATTCACAGTGACTGAAGTAGGCGTCAATCGCCTCACCATGGTTCCCATAGAAGAATTACAACCAGGTGACGTGGGTTATGTGGTTGCTGGTATGAAAAAAATGGGTGATGCCAAAACGGGCGATACGATTACTCTTGCCAATAACCAAACAGATGCCATCGTCCAAGGATTTAAGGATGCAAAACCTATGGTTTTCGCAGGTCTATTTCCAATCAATGGAGAAGATTTTGATGCGTTAGTGGAAGCGATCGAAAAACTAAAGTTAAATGATTCTGCCTTAACTTTCGAAAGAGAAAACTCTGTGGCTCTTGGATTTGGATTTCGCGTAGGATATCTCGGCCTCCTGCATATGGAAATTGTCCAAGAACGTCTAGAACGTGAATTTAACTTAGCTCTGATCACGACAGCTCCTTCTGTAAAATTTCGGATCACTAATACTAAAGGTGAAGTCTATGAAATTGATAACCCTTCTAAATGGCCAGAAACCATCACTATAGACAAATCAGAAGAGCCGATGGTTAAAGCGACAATCATTTCCCCAGATTCATATGTGGGAAATATCATGTCCCTTGTGATTGAAAAAAGAGGAATTCACTTAGATACAGTTTATCTTTCCAAAGACAAAGTCCAGTTAACATACGAACTTCCGTTAGCTGAACTTATTTTTCAATTTTATGATAAACTAAAGTCACATACAAAAGGTTATGCGTCGCTTGACTACGAAGAAGTAGGTTATAGAGATTCTAAACTTGTTCGTATGGATATACTTGTAAACGGGGAGCCAGTGGATGCCTTGTCTTCGATAGTACACAAGTCCAAAGCCGAAGAACGTGGTCGAGCCATCATTGAAAAATTAAAAGATCTGATACCTAGACACCAATTTATGATCCCTATTCAGGCAGCAATCGGAGCAAAAGTGGTGGCAAGAGAAAGCATTTCAGCCCTTCGAAAGAACGTAACAGCAAAATGTTATGGTGGTGATATTTCCCGTAAGAAAAAACTACTAGAGAAACAAAAAGAGGGTAAAAAACGAATGAAACAAATCGGAAACGTAGACATTCCTCAGGAAGCGTTTTTATCTATCCTGAAAACGGGAGATTGATTCATTTTAAATAAAAGATCCTTGGAGGATCTGTTGCGTGAAATCCCTTTTCGCATAACAGAAGTTTCCGAAAAAGAAGGACGTAAAAGCATCCAAGTCATTCGGGATGACAAACTTTTGTTTGGTTTTGGAACCAAACTACGCAAATTGCAAGGTTTCCTTAAATTTTTGTCCACTGAAAATATCAAGGAAGTGGTATTATTTGGTTCTTTGCATGGGAATTATTTAGCCAGTTTTTCCACCGTTCTGTATGTATCTGGCATCATTACCCATGTTTTCGGATACTCTCGAAATCGATCATTAAATTCTGCGAATCGGATTTTAATTAAAAACCATTCGCATAACTTACATTCATTCAATTCTTCCAAAGAAATGTTCCAAGAATTAGCTAATTTCAATTTTTTATCAGGCTTTAAACACAAGTCAAATTCCAATACTTATATAATGCCAGAATTTGGTTTTCACTCTTCGTCCATGAGCGGTCTCTTGGAACTTTGGAATCAATTAGAGGTATGTCAGCCATCAAATAATAAAACTATCATTTTGGAAGTTGGCTCTGGATTGACGTTTTTATCTGCTCTTATTTTTTATGCAAGGACTGAAACAATAGTATGTGGGGTTTGTGTCGGAGAATCCAAAGAATCTTTTGTTTCTAAAATTCCAGGCTTACTATCAGGTCTCGGATTCCGATCAGATCATATTGCAAAGTATATGTTAGTCGATCCGAGCGGATCACATACTTTTGGCAAGGTGACAAAAAAGGATATACTTTTACAAAAAGAATATCATAAAAAAACAAATATATTATTCGAACCTATTTATAGCCTAAAAACTTGGGAGTTACTTTCAAACAATGCTCATTTTATTTCTGATTTGCCAGAACCTTGGATTTATTTGCACCAGGGTGGTCAATTGAATCATTTAAATATAAGTGAGGTTTTTTAATTGAAGCCTCTTGTTTCCATCATCATCCCAAATTACCAAAGAATTGAACCAACGATTCGTGCTGCGGAGTCGGTTTTATCTCAAAGTTATGCGAACTGGGAATTAATTTTAGTCGATGATGGAAGTGATGAAAATGTTTGGAAAACTTTAATATCGCTATATCCTAGTTGGAAACGAGAATTCATCCAATTTGGGAAAAACCAAAAATCCATTCAAATGTTTCAAAGAGAACATAAAGGCGTTTCGGCAACACGTAATTTTGCAGTCGCAATGTCCAAGGGAGAGTGGCTTTGTTTTTTAGATTCTGACGATGTTTGGGAACCAAATAAATTAACAAAGCAAATCGAATACCACCAATTAAATCCAAATGTTAGAATTTCTCAGACAAATGAGCGTTGGATTCGAAATGGTTATCCAGTTCCTGTTTTATCCAAACACCAAAAAAAAAGTGGGAATTTTTTCCAAGATGCCCTAGAACTTTGTTTGATCACACCATCAAGTGTCATGATAAGAAGGGACTTATGGTTAGAAGAAGGAGGATTTCGCGAGGAATTACAAGCATGTGAAGATTATGATCTATGGGTTAGAATTTTAGCTAAGGATGAGTATGTCGGCCTTGTCGAAGAAAATTTACTCACACGTTACGGTGGTCACTTTGATCAATTATCTGCAAAGTTTCAAGCGATAGAACGTTTTCGCATCTATGCGCTAATCAAATTGTTGTTAGAAGTTGAATCAAAATTGAGATCCATCGATAACTTGAAAAAACAAATGACGATACATAGTGCGATTTCTCGTTTACATTTGCTTTTGCTCGGTCGCCAAAAGAGAGATAAAGAATGTAAGCCGATCCAAGAATTATTAAATTGTTTGGATGTTTGGCCACCGAACATAACTCAAAATCAAAAAATCACAAACATCAATATCATAGAAAACTTAAAATTTCTTTTAGAAGAAAGCCAGTTTCAATAAAAAAGCCCTGGAATTTTAAATCTCCAAGGCTTTTAATTCTTTTTGAGTTCAAATTTGTTTTAAATCGAACTCAAAAAAATATTTGTCTTTTTTGCATCTAACTTGCGATAAACTCTCGATTCAATCTTGTGATAAAATTCACAGAAATTTCTTTCGGGCAAGCGGCTTCACATTCATACTGGTTTGTACAATTCCCGAATCCTTCTTTGTCCATAGCCGCGACCATTTTCTTAACACGGTCCTTTTTCTCTACTCGACCTTGAGGAAGAAGAGCAAGGTGGGAAACTTTGGCGGAGACAAATAACATAGCAGATGCATTTTTACAAGCCGCAACACAGGCCCCGCAACCAATACATGTCGCAGCATCCATAGCTAAATCAGCATCAACTTTCGGAATCGGCATAGCATTACCGTCAGGTGCACCACCTGTATTTACGGAAACATAGCCTCCCGCTTGGATGATACGATCAAAGGCAGAACGATCCACAACCAAATCTTTGACGACCGGGAATGCCTTAGCTCTCCAAGGTTCTATATAAACTGTATCACCATCTTTGAACTTACGCATGTGCAATTGGCAAGTTGTGGTTCCTCTTTCAGGACCGTGAGGCACACCGTTGATCACCATGGAACAGGAACCACAGATTCCTTCACGGCAGTCATGGTCGAAGGCGATAGGCTCATCGCCTTTTTTAACTAAGCCTTCATTGACAACATCTAACATTTCCAAAAAAGACATATGTTCATTTACGTTATCCGCTTCGTAACTGACCATTTTCCCTTTGTCACTTGCGTTCTTTTGTCTCCAAACTTTGAGATGCAATTTCATAGTATTCATTATTTATAGCTCCTTACCGCAAGGTGGATATTTTCATATTCTAGTTTTTCTCTGTGTTCTTCTGGGGCTTTGCCTTCGCCTTTGTATTCCCAAGCAGTGACGTGGCAAAATTTATCATCGTTACGTTTTGCCTCTCCTTCCTCTGTTTGGTATTCTTCACGGAAATGCCCTCCACAAGACTCTTCTCGTTTGAGAGCATCAATGCACATTAGCTCACCAAACTCGATAAAGTCGGCAACTCGACCAGCTTTTTCGATTTCTTGGTTGAGTTCTCCATTTACACCAGTTACTTTTAAGTTCTTCCAAAATTCTTCTTTGATTTCGCCAATTTTCGAAATCGCACTTTTAAGACCAGCATCGTTACGAGCCATCCCACATTTGTCCCACATCACTTTACCAAGTTCTCTATGGAAATCATCCGGCGTACGTTTGCCATTGATGGACAAAAATTTATTTGTCATCTCTTTCACGCGAGCTTCTGCTTCTTTGAATTCGGGGCGATCAGTCGAAATATTTTTAAAACCTTCTTTGGCAAAATAATCACCAATGGTATAAGGAATTACAAAGTATCCGTCCGCCAAACCTTGCATAAGTGCAGAGGCACCTAATCGATTCGCACCGTGATCAGAGAAATTTGCCTCACCAAGTACGTGTAATCCGGGGATATTTGACATTAAATTATAATCCACCCAAAGTCCACCCATTGTATAGTGAACTGCAGGATAAATTCGCATCGGAACTTTGTACGGATTTTCACCTGTAATTCTTTCATACATTTGGAATAGGTTGTCATAACGATCAGCGACAACAGGTTCTCCCAAACGTTTGATAGAATCTGAAAAATCCAAATACACACCCAGACGTTTATCACCAACAAGGGGACCCACACCCAAACCGTTATCACAGGCTTCTTTTGCAGAACGAGAGGAAATATCTCTTGGTGCTAGGTTACCATAAGAAGGGTATTTTCTTTCTAAAAAATAATCTCTATCTGATTCAGGAATTTCATGAGGGGGTCTGACATCACCTTTTGCTTTCGGAACCCAAACACGGCCATCATTTCTGAGTGATTCAGACATCAAAGTTAGCTTTGATTGGTAGTCGCCCGATTGAGGGATACAAGTAGGGTGAATTTGCGTATAACATGGATTAGCAAATGCTGCACCTTTTTTATAAGCACGGTAAGTTGCAGTTACATTTGATCCTTTCGCATTTGTGGAAAGATAAAAAACGTTTCCATAACCGCCACTTGCTAAAATCACAGCATCAGCTGCATGGGATGAAATTTCTCCAGTGACTAAGTCACGAACTACGATTCCCTTAGCATGACCATCAACTAAAACAAGTTCTAACATTTCAGTGCGTGCATACATTTTTACGGCACCTTTTGCAATTTGTTTTTCTAAGGCAGAGTAGGCACCAAGTAACAATTGCTGTCCTGTTTGGCCTTTGGCATAAAATGTACGAGACACCTGTGCCCCACCAAACGATCTGTTAGATAAATTGCCACCGTATTCTCTGGCAAAGGGAACACCTTGCGCCACACACTGGTCAATGATATTAGCAGAAACTTGTGCTAGGCGATAAACGTTTCCTTCACGAGCACGAAAATCACCACCCTTTACCGTATCATAAAACAAACGATACACCGAGTCCCCATCGTTTTGGTAATTTTTGGCCGCGTTAATTCCACCTTGTGCCGCAATTGAGTGAGCGCGTCTTGGTGAATCTTGAAAGCAAAATACGGATACTTGGTAACCTAATTCAGAAAGAGTTGCAGCAGCAGAAGCCCCTGCAAGACCAGTTCCTACAATAATTACTTTATATTTACGTTTATTTGCTGGATTGACGAGTTTAATATCAGTTTTGTGTTTGTCCCATTTTTGTTCAAGCGGGCCTGATGGTATCTTTGCATCTAATTTCATAAGTTCTCCTATTGCCTGTTATTTTACAAATCCAAGTAGGATGGATAATGGCATTGAGCTATTGCCGATAAATACGAAGATGGCTAAGCTCGTAGCGATCTTTTGAAGTAGGGGATTGTGTTTTGGTGCCAGAATTCCGAGTGATTGGAACATGGAACCTAATGCATGCGAAAAGTGAAGTGCTAGAAAAAACATAAACACTATGTAGGCGATAGCGATAGGCATTTGTTGGAATCCAAGGATAACCATCGCATAAACATCGTGAACAACATCTCCGCTTTTAAGTGTGTATTCAATAGAATAGTGTTCAGGATTAGTAAAGCCAAAAGTTAAGTGAAGTAAATGATAAACTAAGAAAGTTAGTAACAATAATCCACTATAGATCATAGTTGTAGATGCTTTCGATGCCTGTATTGTAGAATCCTTCGCATAACTAACTGGTCTTGCCGAAGAGTTTTGCCTTTTTAGAGAAATGGCTACAATCACATGACCAAAAAAAGAGACAAATAAAACAATGCGGGCGACCCAAAGTAATGGTCCCAAGTCCTTTAAAAACTTAGCATAGGTGTTAAGTTTTTCTGCGCCTTGGTAAACCTGAAGGTTTCCAAGCATGTGTGCGATCACAAAACCGAACCAGATAAAACCGGTAATGGCCATTATGATCTTTTTTCCTATCGATGATCGAAAGAAGTTAAGACTCAAGGTCATTGAAATGCTCCTGAAATAGATTTAAGAAAGGGTATTTTTGCATTACAGAGTGGGTATTTACTTCCAGTAATGATCTGAAAAAGCGGAAACTCATTTGTATACGCCCACATTCAAACCTCGTTCGTGTTTCGTAAATTCATAATTATTTTATAGTATTTTTCATTTGACCAAAGGTGAACAAAAATGTTTTCTCATACTCTCAAATGGAAAATGATACCAAACATATCAAACTTGCCCTAAATTATTTTCTATTTATACTCATTGGACTATTTTATCTCTATTTATTTCTGTACCAACTTCCTATTCTCATTTCGAGTAAGGAAGATATTCATGTCATAATTGGTATCGCTATATTGGTTCTTACCATTATATTTCCTCCGATTTTATACAAATTTCGCTCTAAACTATCTATTTTAAGGAAAGACTAACATGAAAAAATTACGATTACTGACGATTTTGATTCCCATTCTCAGTTTATTTGTTTTTGTCAGCTGCCAGAAAGTTCCAGCAGGTTATGTGGGTGTAAAAGTATATTTACTTGGGGGAAATAAGGGAGTCGATTCAGAAGAATTGGGTGTGGGACGTTATTGGATTGGAATCAATGAAGAATTATATCTCTATCCGACTTTTACGAAAACATATGTTTGGACAGCAGATTTCCAAGAAGACTCTGAGACAAACGAATCCATTGATATTCAAACCAAAGAAGGATTAACAGTGAATGCTGATGTAGGCATTCAATTCCGTATAGATCCGACAAAGGCAAATGTACTTTTTCAAACCTATAGACGGGGAATTGACGAAGTTACAGACAATGTTCTACGAACAGCCGTTAGAGATAGCTTGAATCGCCTGGCATCAGTTATGACTTCTGATATGATATATGGTCCAGGGAGAGTCGACTTAATCGAAAAGGCAACACTTGCCACAAAAGAAGAGTTTCTGCAAAGAGGCATTATCATAGAACGACTTTATTGGATTGGCACAATGAGGCTTCCAGAAAAAGTTAAACAGGCATTAGACGCAAAAATTGAAGCGATTCAAAAAGCAGAAAGCAGAGAAAACGAATTACGCGAAGCATTAGCACAAGCAAAAATTGATAAGGCAAAGGCAGAAGGAACGGCTGCACAAATTCGTTTGGAATCACAACAACTAACACCCATGATGATACAAAAAATTTGGATAGAAAAATGGGATGGAAAATTACCTCAAAATATGATGGGGGACAAAACCAATTTTTTGATTCCTTTTAAGTAAATGAAAAAACTCAGAGGATTGAAACTTTCAGTAGTTTTATTTTTAAGTTTCAATCATTGTTTCAAAACGACAGAGTTCATCACCAAAAAGGAATTACTTGCAAGAGAAAATGGTTACTACGTATTTCTTAAAATGAATCAGGAGTTGGATAAAAATCACAGACAAATCTCTGCTTCTGTTGAACTCAAAAATATTTCAGCCGAAGATACGATACGAGATGCCAAATTATTAATATTTGCATATGATAAAAATGATCTGGTTCTGATCCCAGAAGGGAGAAAAACTCCAGAATTATTATGCATTTGGAAATCGAAATTACCTCCAGCAACAAGCAAATATTGTAATATAGCTAAAACTGATTATTCGAACGAAATTATATACCTCAAAGTTCATTCTTTATCTTTTTCTGTAGTCGATGGCAGTAGATATCTAATTAATTCTAGTGATATTCAATTAATATCAGAATAAGAATCATATCACAGAATTCGTATTAGTTTTTTCATTGACCACCTGTTTTAGATATTCATTTTTTATGAAATTACCAAAATTTAAGGGGAACCAAAAAGGAAAATTTATGAAAAAAATAATTACAACAATTGTGCTATTTGCATTTGTAATTGGAACTAACATGTCTTGCGGTGGTGAAACAGCTGCAGAAAAAGAAAAAAGACAAAATGATGAGTATTTCACTCTTCTTTTATTAATAAGTTTACTAAGTCGATCAAGTTCTTCTAGTTCCACTTCTTCTTGTTACTTTGCTGGTACATCTGGTGGATGTTCCTCTTCGGCACCATACACATGTACAGCGTCTAGTTTTTGCAGTAGCTCTAGCTCTTGTTCCAACCTGTCTGCATGTTCCACAAGATCAACAACAGAAGGTGTAGCAGTTGCTAGTGACTCAGATGAACTCAAATCAAACGACCCCCTAAGTCTCTCCGAATTTTTAAAAATTGAAAAGGATGCAACAAAAGCAATCCCTGTCACACAAACGCAAGAAAATTTAATTAAAAAGTAATCGACAACGACTTTATGAAAAAGGAAGACATTCACTTGTCAGGCGAATTGTTCTCCTTTTTCATTCTCAAAGCGATATTCACCGAATATCTGCTTGGTTATCGATTCAAACGAGCATCTAGTTCTTTTGCTTTTCTAAGCATGATTTTGCGCATGATAAATCCTACTAGAAATACGATTCCACCGACGATCACGGGCCACCAAGGTGCTGTAGTTCTTTGGAAAAAATCATTGATCACGGCTGTTTGAATGGGATTCGCAGGGTCATACAAAACTTCAACTTTTTGGCCTTTTTTGTATTTCTCAAAACTATGATTCCAAAAGAGTTTATCTAAAAAACGAACCGTTTGTCCTTTCTCTGTTTTGAAAATAACCCAAGCTTGACGGTAAGGTTCTGTCACTTCCAAATCATAAACTTCACCCGTCGTCTTTAAACCTTTTTGGTCCAAATCCTTTTCAATGCTAAGATTATAAAAACCATACATAAAAAGTATTATTCCGAACATATAGAGAACAAAACCAACATAGGAAGCATTTCTAAATCCATTCATTTGGCTAATGGGATATTACAAATTCATCAATTGGTCAAGAAAAATAAGAAAATGAAAGTATAGAAAGCAATTTGCCAATTAGTACAGCAATACTGATCATTTAGTGGCAGTGATGATTTTAGTACTTAGACTTAATGTGCTAATAATTCGATCAATTTGCAAATAATAAGCATTGTTTCCGTTAGAAAGCTCCAATCTGTTCAAATAATAAAATTCCAATCAAATTTGTAACAAAGTGTACGATAATTGCATTCCATTTCATTACAATTTTGAAAAAGGATATTTTAAATGAAAAATTTTCACTTACCATTCAGCTTAATTTTGGTCTTAATGGTATTTTTCCACCTCTCATTGTTTTCTGAAGAATCTAAACCAGAACAAACCAAGGACGTTTCTCTTCCCACTTGGACGGAAGGCTTCCAAACAGGCGCTATGTTACGAGTTAGACCCGAGATGAAATACAATTTTGATTTCAACAAAAATACCAATGACAATGTTGATTTTGTCGGACAAAAATTACAGTTTTGGATTCAGAAAGAATTTTCAAAAGACGTATTTGCTAAAATTACATTTCAAGATGCACGTGTTTGGGGAGGAGAAAAAGGTTCACCCACTGGATTATCTACTGCCAATGATAATACCCGCCAAAGCACGGATATACGGGAGGCGTACTTAGAAGTGAAAAATATTCTAGAAATTCCCCTTCATGTGCAAATGGGTCGGCAATTATTGAAATATGGGGATGAACGTTTGGTAGGTGCACTCGAATGGACAAATGTAGGACGAAGTTTTGATGGCTTACGAGTCAAATCGGAAACTAAATATCTTTCCTCGCACATTTGGGTTACTGCTGTTTCAGAACGGCACTCGGATATTGTCGGAAATACCACAATTCATGGACAAAAAAATCTATACAACCCAACATTCAATTGTCCCCCAGATGCGAAAGTATCCTGCAAACTCGGAATTGATGCTCCTAAACAAGAATTAGGCGATTCATACTTTACTGGTTTTTATAATACGATTAAACCATCAGAATTATTGCATATAGATTTGTATTATTTAGGGTACCAAAAAGAATATTTAAAAACAAATCAAGCTGTTGCCCTTACTACAGGTGATACTGGTACACCCGAATCCAGAGCTGGCAGGCGTGATATCCTTCATACATATGGAATACGATTAACAAATAAAACATTGCCCAATAAAAAATCAACACAAGCATTTGATTACTCAGTAGAGTATGCAATGCAATCTGGAACGACCGGTCAAACCATTCGACCTGCATGGGACACTATAAAAACTGACCTAGAAGTAATCGATCCTTTGACGGGATTAACATATCAAAGGAATTTATATTCAGAAAAAGTAAAATATAAAACCTACGCCCTTGGAATTGATATTGGATATACAATCGATAAAATTAGATTAGGTGCAGGTTATGATGTGGGAAGCGGTGATCCAAATCGATCTGATGGATCAGTAGCCACATTCCAAAACTTATTCCATACAAACCATGCCTTTTATGGAATGGCAGATCAAATCAGTTGGGTGAATATGAAAGCAAAGTCAGTGAATTTTACATATAACTTAGAAAAGTATGGAACCTTCCGAATAGATTATTTTGCTATCGAAAAACACAAGTTACAAGATAGTTGGTATGATGTTTCAGGAACGGCAAAGGTTGGCGCCAGCACAGAATCTCTTTCCAACAACCAATATAATCTAAGCAATGTTTATTCAGAAAAAGGAGCTGGGGAAAATAGACCCGTTTCGTATCTGCGCCGAAGTTTATTCCGGGAAATTGATTTTAAATACAGCATTCCTTACCGTTCGGTAAATTTTGAATTGGGATATAGTTTGCTATTTGCAGGAGATGCCATTCGGAATCGGGTCAACGACAATACCATCGGCGCACCAGGTTATTTTGCAAATAACGTAGGTAAAACGGCGCAATTTGCCTATTTGATGATGACGATTAGTTTTTAATAAGATTCTCTGAAACTTAAAATTAGTATCTATTGTTTATCGTGATTTAAGAATTAAACGATAGATACTGCTTAACCGATGTGCCTTGTTCAAAGTGTTACCGATGTGTCTTTCTACTTCCAATTGGTTACTTTTTCGTATGCGACATAATATACATTATGGGAAGTCCCATATTGCGTCAAAAGAAGAGGTATTCAAAAGCAATTTGAGACTTCAAATGTGAAAGCACTTAAACTCGAATTTTTACTTCATTCCTTATCAATAATGACCAAATATGGCTTTTGTTTTGGATCTAGCCATTCTGCGATTTCTTTTAACTCCTGAAACTCTAGACCAATGCATCCAGACGTCGGCCCATTTGTGGCTTCCCAAGGATGTAAAAATAGCATACTTCCATGGTATGGAATTGGTCTTTTTGTGTTATGTTCAATGACTAAAAAAAGCTGATAGATGTTTCGCGATTCAGATAAACGATGTTTTTTTAATTTTGATTTTTTTAACGATGTCTGTTGATTATAAAATTTTGATTTTGGATCATCTATCCAGAGATCATCTTCTTTCAATTTGGTATAATTTATTCTAAAATTTGGAAACTCTTCAAATCCATAGGCCCTTTCTATAGGATAGAATCCGATTGGTGTTTTTCCATCTCCTTCACGCTTTTTTCTGGCTTCAATCAATCCTGACTTTCCGATTGAAACAGAAATCAATGGTTTCACAACTTTCCATTCGTCCAAAACCAATTCGAGTACTTCGAGATAAGTTTCCTCCGTATCTTGTGAATGTGTGACAAGTAACACTTGCGAGGTGGTCTCGGGAATTTGTTTTAGTATGGAATTTGGAAATAGCGAATGAAACGATAAAGAGAAATAAATTGTTAGGATTAAGTTGCGTTTTAAAAACAATCTTTGCAACCGCAATATGAGTCTAAATCAAGTGGAATCAAACAAGGAAAAATGAAGACAGAATTGGCTCCCCCTGCTGGGCTCGAACCAGCGACCCAATGATTAACAGTCATTTGCTCTACCGACTGAGCTAAAGGGGAATAACCAAACTCTCTGGCCATAATAAAAATATCGGTCTATGGGTCAAGATAAAAAGATATGACGTAATCTTTTCTCTGACAAAAAAAAAGCAGACGAAGTATCTCTTTGGAGTGAAAAAATGAATGTTTCAAACTTTCGATTTCGATATTGTGACATAATCCGTATTGCTCAAATACGGCGACATAATTACATATAAATAGTTGAGATGGGGTTTGCATGAAAATCGAGAGGCATTTTACAAAGGAAAAAACGGGACTTTATCCAGGAATTACCTGGTTACGTAAGGATTCAAGAATTACCAATCCCGATGGTTCAATCGTATTTGAAGCAAACGATGTAGAAGTTCCAGATTTTTGGTCGCAAGTAGCAACAGATATCATCTCTCAAAAATATTTCCGTAGAAAAGGAGTTCCTAAATACCTGAAAAAGGTAGCTGAGAAAGGAATCCCTGAATGGCTCCAAAGGTCAGAGCCTGATGAAGAAAAACTTTCTGCATTAAAGCCAGAAGATCGATTCATTGGGGAATCCGACACAAAACAAGTGTTTCATCGCCTAGCAGGATGTTGGACATATTGGGGATACAAACACGGTTATTTCACTGACGAAGATAGTGCGCGTAATTTTTATGAAGAAACGATCTTTATGTTGGCAAGCCAAATGGCTGCACCTAACTCCCCGCAATGGTTTAATACAGGACTACATTGGGCTTATGGCATAGATGGTAAGTCTCAAGGCCATTATTATGTGGACCCAAAATCGGCAAAACTAGTAAGGTCTACATCTTCTTACGAACACCCACAACCTCATGCTTGTTTCATTCAATCAGTTGATGATGATTTAGTCAATGAAGGCGGAATCATGGACTTATGGGTTCGTGAAGCACGCCTTTTTAAATATGGTTCTGGAACAGGGACAAATTTTTCAAACATCCGTGCCGGCAACGAATCCTTGTCAGGTGGCGGGAAAAGTTCTGGCCTCATGTCATTTTTGAAAATCGGTGATCGTGCCGCTGGTGCCATTAAATCTGGTGGAACCACAAGACGCGCGGCAAAGATGGTCTGTTTGGATATGGATCACCCAGACATTGAAGAATTTATAGATTGGAAAGTACAAGAAGAGAAAAAAGTAGCATCTCTCGTCACAGGTTCCATACTTAACAATCGTCTTCTCAATGAAATTATGGCTGCATGTAACCAAGCAAAACAGACACTTGGTGAAGAAAAAGCGTATGACCCATTGGCAAACTCAAGCCTAAAACTTGCCATTCAAAAAGCACGCAAATCATTTATCCCAGACAATTATATCAAACGAGTTTTGGATTTAGCAAAACAAGGTTACAAAGATATTTTATTTGAAGAACTAACAACGGATTGGCAGTCTGAAGCATATAATACCGTATCAGGTCAAAACTCAAACAATTCAGTACGAATCACTAATGATTTTATGGAAGCCGTCGAGAAAGACCTACCCTTCCACCTCTACAATCGCACAGAAAAAGAAAAATCCAAAAGAGAATCCCGCGAACCAAAACCAGCAAAAACAGTTCGGGCTCGCGACCTTTGGGAAAAAATATCTAATGCGGCTTGGAGCTCTGCAGACCCTGGCACTCAGTATCATACAACCATTAATGAATGGCACACTTGCCCAGAAGACGGAGCAATCAATGCTTCAAATCCTTGTTCAGAATATATGTTTTTGGACAACACTGCCTGCAATTTAGCATCAGCGAACTTAGTCAAATTTTTCAAAGAAGATGGTAGTTTCGATGTGGAAGGATACCGTTATCTAAATAAAATTTGGACCATTATCCTTGAGATTTCAGTTTTGATGGCTCAGTTTCCTTCCAAGGAAATTGCAGAACTTTCTTACAAGTTCAGAACACTTGGCCTTGGTTATGCGAATTTAGGTTCCTTACTTATGGTTATGGGAATTCCATATGATAGCCCGGAAGCTATGGCAGTAACTGGAGCCATATCAAGCATCATGCATATGACAGCGTATGCGACTTCGGCAGAAATGGCTAGTGAACTCGGAACATTTGATGGTTATAAGAAAAACAAAGAACACATGTTACGTGTGATTCGTAACCATAGACGTGCTGCATACAATGCTCCTAAAGAAGAATACGAAGGATTAACCATTACACCAATTGGTATCAATCCATCATACCTTCCTAGTTACCTCTTGGAAGCAGCGAAAGAAGATTCTGACAGAGCGTTGGAACTTGGGAATCAATTTGGATATCGTAATGCGCAAGTAACAGTGATTGCCCCGACGGGAACCATTGGTCTTGTGATGGATTGTGATACAACGGGAATTGAACCTGATTTTGCTTTAGTAAAATTCAAAAAACTGGCTGGTGGTGGATATTTTAAAATCATCAACCAATCTGTGCCTCTTGCTCTTAAAAAACTTGGCTATTCGCAAGCAGAACAAGACGCCATCGTAAACTATTGTAAAGGACATGCGACTTTCAATGGTGCACCTGGAGTTAACACAGCACGTCTCAAAGAAAAAGGTTTTACGGAAGATCTGCTAGAAAAATTAGAAAAACAACTCCCCTTTGTTTTTGATATTCAATTCGCTTTCAATAAATACACGCTAGGTGAAGACTTTTTCAATAAAACTTTGGGCATTGATCCTTCCTTATATAACAATGGAAGTTTCAATTTACTTGAGTATTTGGGTTTTACACAAGATGACATTAGTCAGGCGAATGACTATGTCTGTGGTACAATGACAATTGAAAATGCTCCTTATATCAAAGAAAAGGATCTACCTGTTTTCGATTGTGCTAATAAATGCGGTAAGTATGGAAAAAGATATTTATCTTATCCTTCTCACATTCGAATTATGGCAGCGGCTCAACCGTTCATCTCTGGTGCGATTTCAAAAACAATCAATCTACCAGAAGAAGCAACCATTGACGATGTAAAAAATGCATACCTTATGTCTTGGAAAGTCATGATCAAAGCAAACGCATTGTATCGTGATGGTTCAAAACTTTCGCAACCACTCAATTCTGTGTACCAACTTCTTAGTTCTATCGAAGAGGAAACTGAAGAAGAAAAACCATTAGCAAATGTTATGCCTAAGTCTGTAACTGAAGTTGCAGAGAAGTTAGTTTATAAATACATTTCAGAGAGAAGAAAACTACCACATCGCAGAGCAGGTTATACGCAAAAAGCGATGGTTGGGGGACACAAAGTATATCTTCGCACAGGCGAATACGAAGATGGTCAGTTAGGCGAGATTTTTATAGATATGCACAAAGAAGGTGCGGCATTTCGCTCATTGATGAATGCTTTTGCTATCGCAATCTCCCTTGGTCTCCAACATGGTGTTCCATTAGAAGAATTTGTAGAAGCCTTCACATTCTTCAAGTTTGAACCAAATGGTATGGTGTCTGGGAATGCACATCTTAAGATGTCGACTTCTGTGATTGATTATATATTTAGAGAGCTTGCTGTTACTTATCTTGGACGTTATGACCTTGCACAAGTTTCACCAGAGGATCTTAGAACTGATGAAGTTGGTAGAAAGGCAGAAACTCCTAAGGAAGATGTTGTGGGAAAGTCAAGTAACAACGGTTATAAAGCACCGTTGCCGGTTTCACCACTATCTATGAAAACAGCCTTAACGGACAAAGCGCCTGAACCAGTACTCGCGAGTGTTATGGTTTCTTCAGGAAATACAACACTGGCGGGAACAGCGACGACCGCTGAGACTCTTAGAAATATTGCTGAGGCGCGAATCAAGGGTTATACGGGAGATTCTTGTACAGAATGCGGATCTTTTCAAATGGTGCGTAATGGTGCTTGTTTGAAGTGTATCTCATGTGGAGCTACAACTGGTTGCTCATAGTAGTAGCCTTTGAATAAATTGATAGACTACTAAAATTTGCTTAAGGAGTCGGCGCGGGTTCTAAGTTTGCCGGCTCTATTTCAGTTTTTTCCGTCTGTATCCCTGTAGTATTCCCAAACTGGTTTAAGTTAGGAACATCAACCTTAGGTGAAGAAATACTTCCTCGAATCGGAACACAAATTTTACCGTTTTCTTGTGGTAACAAAGTGGCAAGCCCTGCAATATCTTGCCTCTCGAGAGCAAATTTTTCGTTCAGAGTGGCGCAAACTTTTAACTCTAACTGAGATAAGTTGATAGCGTCTGAAAGTCTTATCACACCTTGAAAATTTATCTTTGCAATACTTGAATCGATATTACCCTTTTCGATTAATAATTTACCGGATCGGATTTTGAATTGAAGACTTCCTTTCCTTATCTCGTGCCCTTTTAAAGAACCAAGCATAGGGATCTCCATGGATTCAAAAATTTTACCTCCAGAAAACTCAATCTCACCTTCTCCATTCCATTTTGTAATCTTGTCTTCAATGGAAGTAATTCGCAGTGGAAAGACAATAGAGCGGAATTGAAAAGATAATTCGCCACCATCGAATTTGAAAAAACCAAATTCAGCATCACCATCAATTCTTTGATTTAATAATCCTAAAACTGAAACAGAGACACTCAATTCTTCGGCTTTAACAACCGTTCCGCTAGAGAACTGGGCTGAAAAAGAATCAAATGACTTTCTTCCGAGAAAAGGAAAATGGATTTCTTTAGCTTCCAGTATGATTCCCGAATCTTTGGATGTCTGAACTAAAACAGAACGAACCATTTCATCTAAGGGAAAAGTAAAAAGTAAAAAAATGACAAATGACAAAAAGCCAAGACCAACTAACAAAACAATCTTTCTTGAATCTAATTTACTAATTTCTTCGTGTTCTTCATGATCATCCAAATCTTCATTGTCAGACGCATTTTCTTCCAATAATGATTCTTGAAGTAAGTCAGCATCGATAAATTCATCTTCATTTAAATCAGAATCTATTGGGGTATTTTTTTCTTTAGCCATAATTATTTACCTTTTGTTATACGACTATAAGATGAAATTTTCAAGTTAATATCATATACTTCTTTTTCAGCAAATGGTTTTCGAAATGTTAAATAATCAACTTTTGCTTGTACTTGTTTGTTTTTTTCAATATCGTATATCATTTTGATCACATCTTGTAACAAAACGGAACGAAATGAAACATCAATTGTGATTTTATTATAATCTTTTCGTATCACAGTATTTGAATCTTTCATAGTTTGAACTTTATCTTTAAGATTATATCTCACCATTATTTGATCCAATTTCGAATACATAACACTTACATCTTCTTCGCTACCGCCTGTTTGCAAACTTCGCAAATAGTTATATTCTCGAATGATCCTGTCCAATTGCGTCGCCTGGGATCTTGTTTCATAAATTTCTTCAGTTAATTTATTTCGCAAATCAACAAACAAAGATAATATAGTATAAATTCCAAGGATCGATACAAGCGTTATAGCACCGAAAACTAAAATCCTTTCTCTATCATTTAATCGATCAAGCATTAGAGGTCATCCTTCGGTATCACTAAATCCATTTTAATTTTAAAACTTACTTTCAGCTTATTAACCCCTGTTATAAGCCTTTTATTTAATACTTGTATATTCGTAAATTTTTCTGATTTTTCTAAAGCAGATTGAATCGTTCCAATCTCACCAAATTCATTGACCCTACCATAAATTTGAATTTCATTTTCTTCGAAATTGAATTGATCCAAAACAAATGGCAGAGATTCAGAACTTGGAAATTGTTCTGATGCATCATTCATTAAATCTAAGATACTTTCCTTAGATAGGAAAAGTCGATAGATTTCTGTTTTCTTTTTCTCAGCTTTTAATTTTGCTGCGGCCGTAAGGAGAACGTCTTCATCATCACCAATTTCACCACCGATTCCACTTTTGTATTTTTCGAGTAATATTTTTTTGTTAGCGGCTATTTTTCGGTTATCTAAAACAATTCCTATAATAAATACACCTAACAATAGTATGAGAGAGATTCCGACTAAAATTAAATGTGTTTTAAATGCACCTAATCTAAATCGGTTTGAATTAATTCTTTTTGCAAATCCGGTGGCTAAAAAATTTACTTTGTTTCTCGTTTCATAATGAAGGCCTGTACCTATAGCCGTCACAAGCGTCGGATCAGAAATACCCAGAAAATCGTAACGATTTACTGGCAAATTTACTTTTAATTGGATTTGTTCGAGAAGTCCTTTGAATAAACTCCCCCCCCCAGATAATAAAACAAGGGATGGTCTTTCCATTTCGCTTAAGGAAAAAATACTATTTTCCATTTCATGGATGATCGCATCTATTTTGTTAAAGATAAGTTTTTTAATGGATTTTAATTGTAATGCTGAGATATGATATTTGGAAATAAATTTTTCTTCCAAATCTAAATCTTCTTTTTCACTAAAAACAGAAAAATTAATCGCTTGTTTGATCGTCTCAGCTTCTATAAAATCAATTTTTAATATTTTTGAAATCTCTTCGGTGATTTCATTTCCACCCATATAAATTTGTCTGGTATGCCTTAATTTACCTTCTTGGACAATATTTAGAATCGAATACTTCCCTCCGATATCCAATTGTAATACGGTTTTTTCGTGTATTAGCAAATTATGATGTTTTGAAATAATTGATGAAATCACAAATGAGTCCAATGACAAACAGGACAATTGTAAATCACCTTTGGCAAATGGCTTTAAAGCTCTATTGAGTTCTGAATGATGAACATTAAAACAAATAACTTCTGATACTTCTTTTCCAAGTCTCCAAGTTTTACCGATCACTTCCAACTCTTCCATAGGATATGGAACTAAGTTTTCGATTTCAAATGGTAACACTTCCTGGATGGCTTTTTCCGTTGCGAGTGGAATGGATAGGTCACGAACAAATAGATTATGAATTCCTAAATTAAGGAGGAAACGATTTTCCTCCGGGAAAAATGACTGAATGAACCGAACAATGTTGTATTCGTAAGGATCACCTTCGTTTTCATCCAAATGAACGACTGGTAAGGTTTCAGTTCGTAAAATTGTGACTTTACCTAAAACTTTTTTAAAAAGTACACCTTTAAGAAAGGTACTGCCATAATCGATTGCAAGGTATTGGTCAAATGAAAACATATTTAATCTTCTGTGTAGTATAACATCTGGTTGTTGGTTAGATCAAAAAGTCCTGTCACTTTACGTGTAACTTTATCCTTTATGATACCGACTCCTGTAATCTTGTATACTTCTCCTTTCGTTTTAATGCGACCACCAGAAACTTCCGTTCCCTCTCCAGCCAATTCTTTAAACAATGTCAACTCACCTGTAGTTTTGATTTGAAATTCGGGCTCATTTTCGAGATCTTTCAATTCCTTTAAGTAGCCGCCCTTTTGTAATTTTAATTTTAAAATCTTCATCGCGGCTTGTTTTGTCATAAAATCAGACAGGGACATCAAAACAAAATAAGGAGCTGTATTGATATTGATCCGGTCATCATACGAATCACCTGCTGGTAAATAAGCTGTAATGTTATTGGACAATACATAATCTTTATCGGAACGTAGTGCTCTTTCTTCGGGGCTTAAAAAATCTTTTGAATTATTTTTATCAAAATCTTTTGGTTTCAAAGATTCATAAATGGTTTTTCGGTCGAACCCTTTGACACTCAACATTTCAGATAAACTATAAAAAGGAGCATTCTTAATTTTTCTAGGAGGTTTCAGACGTGAATAATAATAGGATTCCGCACCCCCACCCGTTTCTGTAGAATTTTCATCAATCCAATCTAAAATGGGAAAAATCATTTCTCGTTTGAGACCGAATTGGTAAAACAATCGAGACATCATTTCTATGGAACGTTGGTTCGGTTGGTCATCATAAATTTTAATGAGTGAATTGATATTGATTTTACCATCTTCTGGACTCATGGTATAATAAATCACACCCCCACCCAGTGGAATGGGTGGAGGATCCAATGCCAGTCCTGATTGGTACAATACTTCTTCGGGGATCTTTTTTAAAGCTCCAACTGCACCCATAAAGCCCGCTTTGGCAAGCATATGGGCTCGAAATCCATCCGCCTGTGTTTTGGCAATTTGATATTCCGTGGCGGCATCCTGAAAGAATTTACTCGCCGTAAAAAGGGAAGCAGATCCTAGTGCCATGATCAAAACTAAGACCATGAAACCGCCTCTCTTCCTTCTATTTGTGTAATATAACCGGGTGCGCGAGTGATTCATATTTTAAAAATGCATTGCCAGCAAGAGAAACAATCTCAATGCGAATGAGCCTGGGTATCTTTTTTGTCGTTCTCGAATTCCAATCTTCTACCCACTTTTCCCCTCTCTCCGAATACTTTAACTGAAAGCTTTTCACGTTTTCAAGGAGGATATGTTCGATTCCACCTTGGGTTGGAAAATTGTCTACCATCTCATCTTCTCTACGAATGAGATAAAATAAATCTGGTCTTTTGGGATTTTGCATTTTTCGCAAATAAAAAGAAACTTCTCTTACAGAAGCACTGTCTTCCTCTTCCGCATTGGGATTCGAAGAACAAAAAACAATGCGATCATTTCGTTCCCCAGGTGCTCCTTCCGATTTTCCGACAAATAGAACGCGCCTTTGGTTATCTATAAAATAGGTTCTGGCAAGACTCGAGCGAATATTTTCTACCGCATACAAAATCTCTTTTCGATTGGCTCCTTTTTGTGCGGCACCCTTCTTTGCTATATTATTGGATGTATAAAAAACCATAAAAATCCCAGAGAAGATACTACCCAGTACCATCACAACTATGGAAATTTCTATCAGTGTGAATCCTTTACGAAGTTTCATTAGTATTTTGTCGAACGGAATGTTTCTACTGAGTAGGTATTCTTTTTTGTGCCATCGGGATAAGTAATGGATACTTTGATTCGAAATACTTTTAAAATACCACCAGTTTCAAATGTCTTACTTTTGCCTCGTTCTTTCATTAAATTATTTAATCCCACGTCTTTATCGCCTAATAAGTCTTTGGGGGCTTTTTTTCGTAAGGCATCGGCATTCGGACCACCAGCAAGTTTCAAAAGATCCATTTCTTCTTCTTTGATTTCAGTAACAAATTCATATCCAGGGAATCCAGGAACTGGGCCTTTTGTGGTATCAGATACCATTGTGGTAGAAGAATCTACTTGGGCCATTTTAATCTTTGCTAGGTGGACAGCATTCGCTAATTGTACACCTTGTTTTTGATACCTCATACCGTCTGCAATCATAGAATATGTATAAACCATAGCAACAGCTGCCATTGCCATACCAATAGTGACTTCAATCAAAGTAAATCCTGATCTAACGGGCTGTTGTGCGAGGTTGTTTTGAGCTACTCGAATTTTGATCACCTTGTTCATCCCTTTCATCTAATCCGTAAGAAACCTTGGGTTGGTTAGCTGATTGGTCTTCATATAGAAATTCCCCTGGATAAATTTTAATTTTTCCAGAATATCGAAAAAGCTGCATTGTTTTTTTTATTTCTGAGTCAGTTCCTAAATATAGAAATAAATCTGTCGTATTCCCTTGCGGAGAGAATAAAATTTTTACCTCTCCTTGGTACGTGACTTTTCCTGAAAAATCTCTCGTTTTGACGATCTTTGAATAAAAGGGTAATTTTGTTTTTTTAAGTATACTTTCTTCGACGATTCCGTCTTCTTCTCGTTTCAAAGAAAAAAATTGGTATTCGGCTGTTTCAAAATTATAGCGAAAAACAACGGTTTGGTTAGTTAATTGCGCTTTATCTGCACCAAATTTAAATGCTTCAGATAATTTGGCGGATACATCTTCAGTTGTTGGTACTACGAGATTGCGAAGTATCCCGCCTACAAAAACCATTAGGAACCCAACTATAAAAATTACAATCACCAGTTCGACCAAAGTTAAACCTGATCGAACTGATTTTCTTTTGGCCAATCTTCGGCCAAGTTTTGACATTTATTTTAATGCGGTCGGATAATCTTCCGTATCTAAAATATTAAAATCTTTATTTCTACCTTCGCCACCTTCTTTTTTATCAGCACCAAGCGTAAGTATTTGATACGTATTATTCTCATCGTATTTTAATTGGTATGGAGTTCCCCAAGGGTCTTTCATTACCGACTTATCACGAATCAATGGTTCATAGTCAGCCGCGATTTCTTCATCATCTGGACGTTCGATAAGAGCGCGTAAGCCTTGTTCTTCGGTAGGATATTTTGCAAATTTATCAAAGTATTCACGCAGTTTTATTTCAAGGATACGACTGTCGTTTTGTACTTTTAATTTTGCTTGGCTATCGTTACCACTTCCAAAGTTCTTAAAACCTGCATATAGAATTCCCATTAGTGAACCAATGATCAAGATAACGACCGTTAGCTCGATTAATGTCAATCCTTCTCTATACTTTCTGTTTTTTCCCATTCGTTTCATATCTTTTTTGCCTCTTTCGACGGTTACATATTTTGAATTTCTTGAGTAAGTTTGTACATGGGAGTCATAATGGCCGCCATGATTGTAAAAATGATACCACCCATAACCAAAATCATAATCGGTTCAAGGGATTGGGTCAAAGATTTTATTGCTGTATCGACTTCACTTTCATAAATTTCTGAGAGTTTTGTCATCATTTCAGGGACTTTGTCAGATGCCTCACCTGCATTTAGCATCCCGAGTACCATTTGGGAAAGGATTTGTGAACCTTGCAGTGAATCTGAAAGTTTTCCCCCTTCTTTAATTTTGATAATCGCAGCCGAAATTTCTTCTCTAAATACAGTATGGTCCACGACATCTGAAACTATATTTAAGGAAGTGATTAAAGGAACACGATTCATTAGAAGTATGGAAAGATTTCGTGCAAAATTTGAAACGAGAACTTTCTTTAATAAAGAGCCAATCACAGGAAGTTTAATTAAAATTCTATCCCAAGTTTTGCGACCGTTTTCTGTACTTTTCCATTTTGCAAAAGCAAAAGATCCACCCAAAACAAAAAGTATAATTAGCCACCAATAGTTTGTCAAAAAGTATGAGAGTCCAATTACAATTCTAGTAATTAAGGGTAGTGTGGCATTAAAAGAAGCAAACAGCTGTTCAATCTGTGGAATCACAACAATGAGTAAAAATACAGAAACTGCTAGGGAAAGAGTTCCCATAATCACAGGATAAATCATAGCTACTTGCACTTTGGATTTTAATTCAGCTGATTTTTCTTCTAGGTCAGCTAAACGATGTAATGTGTCCTCATAATTCCCTGTTGACTCACCCACGGCGATAAGTGAGGGGTATTGGTCAGGAAATACAGTAGGATGTTTTTTCATTGATTCGGATAATGAAAGCCCTTCGGTGATATCGGCTCTCATTTCAATGATGACTTTTTTCAAATAAATATTATCTACTTGGTCAATGATGGACAACAAACAACGGTCAAGTGGTATGCCCGCCCCAAGTAATGTTCCTAACATTTTTGAAAACAAACCGACATCTTTCCTGGGAATGCGATAAAGAAATTTTGATAAAAAAGGAAAAAGATCTCTTTCTTCTTTTTCTCTATCTTCTTGGATAGAACGAACGTAAAGTCCTTTGGTCTTTAATTTATTACGTGCAGCTTGGACATTATTGGCATCTACTATGCCTTTTTCTTCCTTACCTTTTTTGTTAAATGCAACGTAAGTAAAGAGTGGCATTGTTATGCGACCCGAATCACTTCATCAGGGGTAGTAACACCATCAATGACCTTAAGTTTTCCATAATCACGAAGTGGTCTAAGTCCGTTTTTTAAGGCAATTTCACGAATTTTATTGGCATCTGCACCTTGCAAAACGACTTTTTTTACATCATCGTCCATGATTAACAATTCGTAAATGCCTGTCCTGCCTTTATAACCAGAATTTAAGCAGGCTGTACAACCTTTACCTCGATACAAAACACCATTTTTTAATTCTTTTCTATGGATTCCAAGTCCAGCCAAATCTTTGTCGGTTGGTTTATATGATTCTTTGCATGATTTGCAGATAACGCGCACAAGGCGCTGAGCCATAAAACCGAGAACCGTTGAGGTAATCAAATAAGGCTCAATTCCCATATCTGCCAAACGAGTGACAGCAGATGCGGCATCGTTTGTGTGAAGTGTTGAAAACACCAAGTGTCCTGTTAGCGATGCTTGGATGGAAATCCTGGCCGTTTCTTCATCTCGAATCTCCCCTACCATCACAACGTCAGGGTCTTGACGAAGAATAGAGCGAAGGCCAGCCGCAAATGTCAGACCAATTTTATCACTCATTTGCATCTGTGAAATCCCATCGATTTGGTATTCCACCGGATCCTCGCAAGTGATGATATTTCTCTCTTCCGTATTGATTTCTGTTAATGCAGAATAAAGTGTCGTGGATTTTCCAGAACCCGTAGGGCCTGTGACTAATATAATTCCATATGGTTTATAAATTAATTCTTTAAATCCATTTAAAATCTCGTCATTGAAACCCATGCTATAAATTGAATATTTCTGATCCGTTTTATTTAAGAGTCGCATAACGATTCTTTCACCAAATTGGCAAGGAATTATGGATACTCGAATGTCGACGTCTTTCCCAGCTAACCTAAGTTTGATACGTCCATCTTGCGGCAATCTGTTTTCGGCTATATTGAGGTTTGACATGATTTTTATACGTGTCGAAATTCCAGCCAAATATGATTTAGGTGGAGACAAAACTTTTTGCAAAATTCCATCCACTCGATAACGAACAATTAAAGTTTTTTCAAACGGTTCAATATGTACGTCGGAAGCTCTTTCAGAAACAGCTTGTGATAATATCACATTCACCATCTTAATGATAGGTGCTTCGTTCGATAAATCTAGAGCATCGGATTCAAATGCATCATTGAGATCATCAAAAGACCCATCCATCTCATCCATCATCTCTTTGGCTTCGGCAGTTGTTTTATCAAACTGCGAATGTACGATGCGCATGATTTCTTGTTCTGGCGTTAAAACAAACTCAATATCATATCCATTTAAGAAGGCACGTATATCATCCATAGGATGCAGATCTGTTGGGTCACTTGTCGCAACTCGTATCACATTTTTGTTCACATGGAAGGGAACGATTTTAGAACGTTGGATTAGTTTGAGTGGAATTTTTGAATAAAGGGCGTCATTTGCCTGGAACTCTAATTTTTCAATAAAGTCCATACGATGTAATTTAGATAAGGCCTTTAGTATGTCTATCTCAGATGCTAGGCCCTTTTTTTGAATGATATGCGTTAAAGGAAGATTTGTCTTTTCCTGTTGTTTGGAAATATCCTCTAAATCTTTAGGAGTAAGAATCCCATCTTCTAAAAGAATTTGCGCAAGGCTTTTTCTCATCTAAGTCTCTTTTCTCTCTCTTCCGACATTCTTTCTTGTTCGTTCTTTTTTTGAATCGTCATACGATCTGATTTTTCTCGATCTTCTAAAATATGAGGAGTCAAAAAAACCATTAAATTTGTTTTACGCAGTTGATTTGTGGTTCTACGAAATAAATTTCCAATCAATGGAATTTCACCTAAAATCGGGATCTTTTGCACTTTCTTTTGTTTATCATTAGAAAGCAATCCCCCTATAACGATTGTTTGTATATTATCAACTACAATAGTGGTCTTAATGTCTCTTTTATTGAAAGTTGGGTTTCCGCCCGTGGCTTCCGAAGAAATCCCCGCTACGTTTTTAATCTCTTGGTACAAATCAAGTGTGATGCGATTGTTTTTATTGATATGAGGAGTGAACTTTAATTTAATCCCTGTTGGTCGGTATTCAAAATTGGCAACAGTAACAGCATTGTCCCCGCCAGTTCCCGCATTTCTATTTTGAGTTCTCACGGGAACGTCTTGACCAACATTGATCTCCGCTTCTTGGTTATCCAAGGTTAATATTTGTGGCGCAGAAAGTACATTAAAATTTTCATTTGTAGAATTCGCATTTAAAATACCGATTATTTGTTCCCCACCTCTTTGGATAAAACCAAGAGAGAAACCGGACAATGTATTTACGTTTGTTGGTCTGCCATTTTTATCTAGAACTCCACCTTGAGCCGCAAGACCAGTGTTAAATTGACTGTAGGCACCCTGTTGGTAACGCCAGTCGATACCGAAGTCATTTAAGTCTGTTGAAGTTAATTCAACAATCAAAACCTCGAGTAACACTTGTTTTCTGGCTGAATCCAAGATTTTGATTATTTTTTTAATCTCTTCCCATTCTTGAGGAAGTGCCGTTACAATAAGGGAATTTGATTCTTTATGTGCAACAGCTTTGATTTTTTCTTGTTTTCCACCAGGACGAATCCCTTGCCCTTGTTGAGGAGGAGGTGTGATCGCTTTGGGTTGTTCAATAGGTTGGGCACCCTCAACTCCTGGTGTCGTTGTAGTCGCAGGTGCTGTTGGCACTTCAGGCATATCTAGTTTAACTAATATAGCTGCTAATTTTTCAGCTTCATTATATTCTAAAGTATAAATATGAATATCACCTGCGGAAGAGATGGCACCTGGACCTTCTAATTTCACATCCAAGTTATCAATTAATTTTAATAATTTATTTATATCTGCTGATGATCCAGACATGAGTAAAGTATTTTGATTTTTTGGTATAATGATATCTGTATCAGGCGAAGTGACTCGTTTTAATATAGGTTCTAATTCGTTCGCATTGGCAAATTCCAGTGGAACAATTTGTGTAATTGTTTTACTAAGACTAATGTCACTTTCAGAAACTGGTTCTTTACCAATTCTGACTAACGGAGATTTTGCGAGGGCATCTTTGATCTTTACGACTTTGATTAAATCGTTCTCTTCAATGAGTCCAAAACCTTGTGATTCCAAAACTGATTTCATAAAACCAAAGGCATCTTCGACTTTGATTCTTTTTTGAGAAATGATAGTTACTTTTTTGCCTTTGACAGCATCATCGATTAAAATATTTTTTTTGATGATAGCACTCATGCCCATCAAAAAATCTTTTAATTCCGTATCACGCCAGTCAGCTGTAAATGTAGAGGATTCCGTTCCAGAACTAGACTTTGTTTTTGGTTTTACCTTATCTTCTGAATAAGCAGGCGTTAGAAGTAAATAAAAGGACGCAAACAATACGAGAAAAACAAAGTTTCGTTTCATTTTAGTTCCGGATAATAAATTCATATGTGATAATCTTGCCTTGTCTCTCTAAATCTACTGTAATTTTAGGTGCTTGTTTCACTGAAGACCAAATTTCTAACATTTTTTCTGTTTCATTGAGAGGCATTCCATTTACGCGACGAATGATATCACCACTTCTTGCGCCCAATGCATAGAAAACATGTTCCTTTGAAACTTGATATAATTTATAGCCTTCAATTTTTCCATCCACCAAATGCGGACCAAATCTAGCATTTTTATAGATTGTATTCGGATCTTTCAGTTTTCGATTCACATCCTCTCTGGAAAGGACTTTTTGAACCGTTTGCGAAGAGTTCAATGCTGGTAGAGGGGCCTCTTCACCTTTAGGGCGAATTCGTTCTTTGGCTTGCGCCGGAGTTTCCCCAATATTGACTCGTAATGCCAAACCGCCTTTTTTTAGCACGACGTAATGTGGTTCAATGGATTGGACTTTATAACCACCGACCATTTCCCCAATGGCAAACTCTTCCGAATCATTCGCAGATTTTTCCCTTACTGTCACGCGAGCAAAAGACCAGTGACCAGATAAAGTTCCTGTCACGAGCATTTGGTCGACATCACCATTATCTGCTGCAATTTCTGGATCTAAACTAGAGCCATCCAAAGATTTTTTATCCACTTGGTTTGGATCATAATAAACACCACGAACTAAATTGCCAGTGACCATTTCTTCGTAAGTATTAATCGCGAGGACAATTTCTTGTTTGGCCAGTTTCGGTCTGGGGAGCGAGGATTGCATACTTCCCGTTTCAGTACTAAAGAGCAAAAGGAGCATCAAACGAGAAAGATAGGCAAGTGAAAATGAGAATAGTATGACAGGGGGAATAAGTGTAAGGAACTTATTATTCTGAACTTGGTTGACGATAGAATTCATCAGATTTGTTCCCTAGAGGAACATCCCCTAACTAAATCCCAGCAATTTCCGACTTAGGGAGTTTGGTAACCGATTTTTCAGTCAAGTTAAGTGCAGTTTCTGGATTCATTATTTTACCATTTCGAAAAACTTCAAAATGCAAATGAGCTCCCGTCGCAGAACCAGTTCTTCCGACTGCGGCAATCACCCTTCCCATTTTTACTGTTTCTCCCACCTCAACTAAAATCTGTGAACAATGTGCGTAAACTGTTTTATATCCATTTTTATGTTGGATGATCACAGAATTTCCATACCCACCGTTTCGCCCAGTGAACATTACTTCACCTTCGGCAGCAGAGACGACGGGGGTTCCCACTTTTGCGGCCAAATCCAGACCTGTATGGTATACACGATTGTATTTATTGAATGGATCCACTCTCCGTCCAAATCGGGAAGTCACTTTGCTTTGGGGCACAGGAAGTATAAAAACTTTCCTTTTGATGACTCGGGAAGAAGAAGCGTTTTTAGTTTGGACAGGAATCTCAAGAACCTGTCCAAGCTTTAAAGCACTAGAACTAAGGGCATTGTGTTTTTTGATTTTTGCCAAATTGGTCGCAAAATTACGGGCAATACGAGACAAAGTGTCCTTTTTTTGGATAATGTATTTTTTGATTACTATGCCAGACTCATGTACGACAGTATTACTCACCACGGGTGAAATATTGATGTATTTTGGCAAATCAAGGGAAGCCACTTCGGCATCATCCTCGTCACTTTGAGCATTGACGCCCTGTTCAAAGAGTTTTTGGATATCTGAATCTTTACTCGGACCTGAAAAGATTTTAAATACGGACGTTGAAGTAGGACTCATGGATTTTTCGATTTCATCGTTGAATCTTGCAAAGGGATTTGCTGAAAGATTCGCAGAGAAAAACAAAAAAGTAATGAAGGTTAAATACTTAACAGTTCCCACTCTAATTTTATCGGACTGTGAAAACCCAATTCTTGAATGTAAATATAATAAAGACCTTAATTGAAAAATACGAAACAGCAATAGCATTCCAAACCTAATTTATTTCTTTGTTTTTATACTTTTTGGATCTGCGACTTGGAACTTGGAATTCACCCATTCCTCTACATCACTAAATCCATACTTCTTTTTTTTCACATTATCATTGATCAGATAGGAAGCCAATTTGCCCGTTGAGTTTTCCCTCGAATCTTTCGCTGGATAGATTTTAATTTTCAAAAGTGAGGGAGTTGATTCTACATAAAGGCGCACGAGTGTTCCTTTTTTCCAAACCTCATCTTGAGAAATTTTTACATCTTCTTTTAATTGGTACACTCTCTCATCATAATACTGGTTCATTTCGCGCAATTTCTCTTTTTCGATTAGCCTTTGCGAGCAGTGACATATAGTGAGAAGCAATAGAATTTGAAAGAAGCGAAACAACCAACCTACCTTAAGCGAATTCTTAGGAAAAAAAGAACATAAATTGTTAAAAAGAAAAGCAAATTATTTTTTCAAAACCAATTCGGGATTATTTTTACCCTGCTTCTTAAATCTAAAAATGTCAGTTCCTCTTCTTTCAGAAATCTTAAGTATGTCGATGTTTGCACGTGATGTCCAATTGGTCCAAGTGGAAGTTGCCGTCAGGCGAGGCCTTCCCATGTTCCAAATCCTGGGTCTGGCTTCTCAAAATACGAAAGAGTCAAAAGACAGAATTAAAATTTCCATAGAGACTTCTGGGTTTCAATTTCCCTTCGATTCGATTATCATCAACCTCCACCCAAACCATATCCAAAAGAAATCATCCTTTTTTGATTTGCCCATTGCCATCTGTATCTTAAAGGCCACAGGACAAGTCTCTCTGCCATCTGTAGAGGATTTAGTTGCTCTGGGTTCTCTTAGTCTTTCTGGAACTGTCATAGGCTCCGAAGAACTTCTGGAGTTACTCTGGAGATATCCAGATAGCAGTTCAAAAACATTTCTTTTACCCGAAGAATTAAAGGATAAAAACCTGCCCAAAGCAAAGTATAGATTCCTCAGTTCACTGCAAGATTTAGTGCAAGAAAATTACAAAATTGTACATTCCATTTCCAAACAAGGGACTCAAATTGAACTTCCTCCTGAATGGGATCAAATGACTCTCACTCCAGACCAAATGTTAGTCTTTCAAGGTCTTTGTTATGCGAGTCTCGGCAATCATCATGCCCTAGTTCTTGGTAACCCTGGAAATGGGAAAACTAAATTGGTAAAAATGCTAAAAGATATCCAAGCCAATTGGTTAGAGAATGAAATAATAAATGGCCATTTATACAATCATTCAAACAATGAGTATGCTCTAGGCGAAATTGGTCCAAGACCTTTTCGAGCTCCTCACCATACCACAACAGAACAAGCGCTTGTTGGTGGCGGATATCCAATTGAAATAGGTGAAGTCACAAGAGCCCATGGTGGCATACTTTTTTTGGATGAACTTTCAGAATTCAAAGAACGATCTTTGGAAGTTTTACGTGAACCTATGGAAGAAAAAAAAATCAATGTATCTAGATTACATAATCATAAATCCCTACCCGCAGATTGTGTCATCATTGGGGCTACGAACCCCTGCCCTTGCGGAAATTATTTAGGGTTTAAAAATTGCCCTTGTTCCAAAAAACAAATCAGAGACTACTTACGTAAATTTAGTGGAGCTTTTTTGGATCGAATTTCTATCCATCTTCGTTTATTTGATAAAGAAGAATCCAGATCAGTCATCATTTACCAAAAGGAATTTAAAGAACGTATGAACCGCGCCAAAATATTTCAGGCGCACAGGTTTGTTGAAGAAAAAAAATATAAAAAATCAGATATCTTAGATCAATTCAGTAATAACAATTTTTCCAAATTAGATTTGGGAAAATTCTCATTTAGACGAAAACAAAATTTCATAAAACTAACCAGAACAATTGCGGATTTTGAATTGTCCGAGATTGTTTTAGAAAGGCATATTCTTGAAGCGCTTGATTACTCTTCAAACTCATTATTTTTTGAGGAAATCAATTAACACTACTTAGATATAAAATGTGAAATTTCCATTGCAATTTTATTTATCGCATAATCCATATAAGCAGGATCATCTACCTTTTTTTTGTAATTGGTAAACTTCTTTTGAATCGTTCCGGACATGCCTCTTTTTCGAAGAAGTACTGGATCAGGACCAAATTCATCAGTCTCTGCTAAATTTCCTATAACACTTATTTGTCTCATGAGTTACTTCCTTGTAACATTACACTCTCATCCTTGAGAGTATTCCCAACTTGTGGGATATTGAAGACATCGGTTACTAAGAAAAATCCCTTGATGAACTATTTTAAAAGAGATGGGAATAAAAGTGAACTTCCCTTTTTTCATCTATATGGGCCAAAGAGAATGACACCGTTAGGTGAGAGTAAAGAGGATACTCTTTTATGAAATAATAATATAACTTCTTCATCCTATTTTGTTTTGTCTCATTAAATACCTGAAGTGGGTGGAAATTCTCATTCGTTGTGCGAAACTTAACTTCCGTACAATAAAGGACTTCCTTACATAAACTGATTATGTCAATTTCTCCGAAGGAATTTCTATAATTTGTAAAAAGTATGGAATGTCCCGTATCCAACAAAAATGTGAGAGCTAAAGACTCGCCTAGTTTTCCTAGGTCAACTTTTCTCAAAAAAAAATCAGTAAATCTGAGAAAAAGGCACAGCTTTTTGGATATAAGTGTTTAGGTCTCGCATCAAATCCACAAATTCCAATAATTTCATCCGATTCCCGAGATCATCTTTTGTAATCCGAATGACAGGCCTTAGGGGTTTGTCCCGATTTGAGTCGATGACAATACCAATACGGTTATCACTCAGGCAGACTCCAGAACCAATAGGAAACATAGAAAGTTTATTCAAAAACAACCTAACCATTTTTAGGTCGTAACGGTTTACATTCTCACTGATCATGATCTTCATAGTATCATAAGGTAAAATAGCTTGACGATAGGGCCTTGGCATGATCATCGCGGCGAATTGATCTGCGATCATAAACACTTTAGTGAGTTCTTCGATTTGATTGGCTAATATTTTTTGCGGATAACCTGATCCATCAACAGCCTCATGGTGTTGCAATGAAACGATGGCCAATGAATTTTTTAATTTTAACCTTTGTGTTAAAATTTGATACCCAGTTACAGGATGCCTTTTGATTGTTTTTAAATCTAATTCCGTCAAGGTTCCTTTTTTCTCAGAAACTTCTTCTGGAACTGTTACCATTCCCATATCGGCAAAAAGGGAAGCAAGGGCAAGATCTATCAATTTTGGACGTGAAAACTCTAAATAATTTCCGAGTAATACGGCATAGAAGGTCGCATAACAAATGTGTGTATATAGATAATACCCAGAATGAGAATGAGACAAGAGCAATATAGGAAGCTGGGGATTTCCTTTCACATGGTCTGCGATCCGTTCGGCTATTTCACGGAACTCTCGAATTTCCGTATATTTGCCTTCGGAAGCAGATCGATATGTTTTTTGGACTAGTTCAAAAGCATCTTTAAACACGGCAGAAAACTCCACCTTATTCGTATTTGCTTTTTCTAATATATATTTGTAACGAGCAGAATGTTCATCATCTTGCAAGAGAGGCAGATTCGTATCAAAATAGCCAGTGTTTGCACCACCCGAAGATTTATCTTCTTCTATACCTAAAACTGGCTCTCCTTCTGTTAAAACAAAGGAAATCCCAAATTGTTTTAAGCGATCCAAGTCTTGTTGGGTGATAGGTTGCCTAGCTGACACAAGAACAGTGTCTTTATCGAGGTAGACAGATTTTGTAAACTTTGAGCCGGGAACTAAATCGTAAACTGGTATTTTTCGCATAGCCAAGTGAATACTACTAAAGTCCCGAAAGCGATCAATTGTTTTTCTTAGTCGAAGCAGAAAGTAGATAACGAAAGATTATGGCAACTGAGTCATACATTTCTCGAGGAATTTCGGAACCAATGGGGAGTTTTACTAATGATTCCACTAAGGCTTCATCAGATATGGTTTGAATTTCATTCATTTCTGCAATTTGACATATCTTCATGGCAATCGCACCGGTCCCCGTAGCGATGACTTTGGGAGCAACATCACTTGAGGGTGAATAACTAAGTGCCACCGCTTTTTTTTTCAAACAAATATCCCATTCATTGAAGATAGATATGGTTCATCTTTTTCTATAATTTTTGTTATACGAATTTTAACGCGGCCTAGACTTTCCAATTGTTTTTGTAATGTAGACTCATCTCGCCTAATCATGCGAAAACTATTTTCCTTCTCTGTTTGAAAAATAATTTCACAAGAAGAATTTTTACCTGAGTGATATGTCAAATAAATCCATATCTTTCCAGTTTTTATGGAATCAAATAGAACTAATAAACGAAAAGGATCTTTGGATTTACCAAAATTGGCAATGAGTTTGCGATTTGCGTTTTGATCTTCCCAGTGTATCGTTTCTTTTGTCCAAGGCATTTCAGGAAAAATAAAATTCCAATGGTTCTTTAAATCTTTGGTTTCTAAATTTTTTTGGGATTGGATCTCAAACCAGTGGCGGGTTTTTTCTTCGGAAAATAAGGTGTTTTGGATGCCGATTTTGGGCAAGATTTCTTGTTTCTGTATCTCTCCCGCATTCCTTAAGCGCTGAGCTTCTTTACTGTTTAAAATTGTAGGAGTATGGTTTTTTCCCATATCCATTTTTTCGAACACGCCAGATTGCTGTTTGTGTTTATGTAACAATAAAAGGATAGGTTCATAAAGATTCACCATGAGAAAAGAGTGTGTCCTCTTCCGAATGTCGGAGGAATTTCAAAAAACTCAATCTATGGATCGGAGAAATTCCCAATTTTTGAATCTGTGATCTATGAATTTCAGTGCCATAACCTTTGTGTTTGGCAAACCCGTAACCTGGGTATTTGAGGTCCATAGCCTCCATATAACGGTCCCTGGCAGTTTTCGCGAGGATAGATGCCGCTGATATGCTTGGCATTAAATCATCACCCTTAGGTAAAGAATAATAACCTAAATATGGTTTTGAAATTTTAATTTTATAATTTCCATCTATAAATAAAAAAGGAAGATTTGACTCTTGTTTGGTGATCCCTCTATTGATTCCATAAAAAATAGCCTGATTGATATTAACCTTATCAATCCATTTATGTGAGACAAAAACAACACGATAAAAACTCGCTATGGATTTGATTTCAGTTTCATATTCCAATCGTTTTACTAAAGTTAGTTTTTTGGAATCTCGAATCCCATTTAAAACCTTTCCATTTTGGATTTCTAATAAAATTTCTTTAGTGAATTGGACGACACCAATGGATACAGGTCCCGCAAGGGCACCACGTCCAGCTTCGTCAAAGGATAAAATGGGTATGGAGGGTTCTAATAAGAACTCCGGAAAGTATGGTCTTTTCGGAGTTCTTTCGAAAGAAAGTTCTATGCTTGTGGGGCTTCAGCGACGGCAGCCGGTGCTGCTTTTTTAGCCGCTTCGTCTTGACGTTTTTTATCTTTCGCAACGATAGCTTGGCCACCTTTACGTTCTTTGATACGTCCAGACTTACCTTTCTTCTCACGAAGGTAGAATAGTTTCGCACGACGAACACTACCCTTACGAACAAGTTCTATCTTTGCAATGCGAGGGCTATGAAGAGGGAAAATTCTTTCCACTCCGATATCATAAGATATTCGTCTCACCGTAAATGTTTTGCTATGCGACTTATTGGCAATAGAAATCACGATACCCTCGTAAACCTGGATTCTTTCTTTTCCAGACTCAACGATTTTATAGTGAACCTTAACAGTATCACCAATTTCAAAATTTAGTTCGTTCTTAGGCTCGTTTTCGAGTGCCTTTTCTAGTATGTGATTCATGGCTTCCTCTAAGGATGATTTCTTATTTTGCGGTTTTTCTGCCGCCACTTTCGAATTTCTTCGTGATTGCCATTCACTAAGATTTCCGGAACAGTCCACCCCATAAAATCAAAAGGTTTTGTGTACTGCGGGTATTCTAACTCTTCCTCAGTATTGTGGGATTCTTCCACTAGACTTTCTTCTTTTCCAAGAAATCCTGGAACCAGTCTGGAAATCGTATCCGCCACAACGAGAGAGGCTAAATCACCCGATGAAATTACATAATTTCCAATGGCCACTTCCCTGTCAATTAGATGCTCAGTCACTCGATGATCAATCCCTTCATAGTAACCTGAAATCAATGTAATCGAGGTATTTTTCGAATAAATTTCATTTGCCAATTGTTGGTTGAAAAGTTCTCCGGAAGGACTGAGTAAAATGACATGACCTTTGTTTTCACCAAGTGATTCCAAGGCCCGGTAAACGGGTCCCACTTGAATCAACATGCCTGGTCCACCGCCATAAATCGTATCATCCACTTTATTATGTTTGTTGCCTGCAAATTCTCTCAAATGAACTGTTCGAATATCGATTACCTGATTGGTGCGAGCTTTACCTGGAATTCCTGTTGAAAAATAGGATTCAATTTTGTCTGGAAAAAGTGTGATAAAATTAAACCTCAAACCAAAGCTCCCAAGACCTAACTTCGATTTGTTTTAAATTCAAATCCCAATCCCCAATATATAAATGTAGAAAGGGGACAAGAATTTCCTTAGGTTCACTGATATCATCATTGCTAGAAAAGCGAAGGATGGGATGTGCAGGATTATCTATAACTTCTGTGATTGTATAATTCAGAGGACTTTCGCCTAACTTAATCGTTGCGGCAAGTCCAATTAAATCCATTACATAAATTTCTTCTGAATCAATCTCGGGTAGTGATTCTCTTGGTAAAAAAATGACGGCATTGCGAAGCAAAACAACAGCTTCGGGTGTATCAAAACCTTTGACCTTTGCAATAAAAAAGGAACCGGATGGAGTTAGGGAAAGAATTTCAACTTTTTTAGCTGTGCCATCCGTCAGAATGGTATCACAAGGAATGGGGAACGCATGGGACGCGAGCGCGTCACCACTAGTGTGAATTTTAATGTTCCCTTTGATGCCATGCGTTGCACCAAAGGTACCCACCTTTATGAGTGAGTTGTTAGTCGACAATTTCTAGAGTGTAGTTTTTGCCTTGTTTGGTGCCTGCGGCTTGCAGAACGGTACGAAGGGATTTTGCAATCCTACCATTTTTACCGATCACCTTTCCTAAATCTTTTTGAGCCACTCTTAACTCGATGACTGATTCTTCCTCACCAGGAATCTGAGTCACAGAAACTTGGTCAGGCTGGTCGACAAGTGAATGGACAATATATTTTACAAGTGATTCCATGAATCAGGATTTATCCTTTGTGTTTTGCCCAAATTCCATCTTTTTTCAAAAGAGCAAGGACAGTATCTGTAGGCTGTGCGCCTTTCTTTAACCAAGATAAAGTCTTCTCTTCATTGAAAATAGATTTTTGGCTCGCAACATGTGCGCTCGGATGGAAGTGACCCACTGCCTCGATAAAACGACCATCACGTGGAGCACGGATGTCTGCGGCAACGATACGATAATGGGGATCAGCTTTCGTTCCAGTTCTTTGTAATCTTAACTTAACCAAGAAAAAATACCTCTTTTGCAACAGGTTTTAGAAACTAGGCCTCTCTGTCAAGAGGGGTTTCTTATGACCTTGAAAGTTCCTTTAATTTTTTGCCTTGTTCGTTTGGATTTCCAGTTTTATAGAGACCAGAACCGACAACACATAAATCCACACCTAGGGAGGCCAATTGTTTGATGTTGGATTCATTCACGCCACCATCTACTTCCAACTCAATTCCGTAGTCTTTTGTCATTTTACGAATTTTTTCAATTTTTTCAAAACCAGATTTGATAAAACTTTGTCCATAAAAACCGGGATCGACTGTCATCAAAAGAACCAAATCTAAGTAAGGGAGCAATGTAGAAATGACTTCTGGAGGGGTTTGTGGGTTGAGTGAGACCCCTACTTTACTTCCAGACTTTTTAATCTCTTCAGCTAGGCGAACCGCAAAATTTGTGGTTTCAATATGAAAGGTAATGCAATACGGATTGAACTCAAAATATTTACTCACATGGTCTTCAGGCCGATTTACCATCAAATGCACATCAAGCGGGATATCGGTCAGAGCTTTGACTTCTTTTGTGAAGGCTTCCCCAAAGGAAATTTGAGGAACAAAGTTTCCATCCATAACATCCATATGTATATAATCAATACTCTCTTTTTTGTATGTAGGAAGCTCCGAAGTGAGATTTGTTAACTTAGCAGCAAGGATGGAAGCAGATATTTTCATATTAATATTTCCCTTCGAATTTCCAAACTTTTGCCAAACCTGTAGTTTGGCCAATTAAAGATAAAGTTACAGCCTCACCTCGATAAAAGAATAAATTCAATATTTGATCTTCTTTATAAACTTGCGAAGTTAATATTTCTTTTTTCACTTCTGATCCATTCTTTGCATCAAAATAAGTTAAGACTGCAGAATAACTATCGTCATCATCTATTTCATAACTCACTGTTTCATAATCATATTTTAATTTTTCATCCGATTTATGAATCGAGGTTACTAAAGTGGCTCCTTTGTTTGAAATAGAAATTTTTTCAACAAGCCCTGATGATTCTCTGATATCTGCTCGTTTTACTTCCGTTATTTGGTATGGAATTTTTTTACGTTGCAATGTATCAATAGCAAAAGGGACCGGGCTTCCTACGAGAGATGTTTCATACGATTTAAAATCGTTTGTTTGACTTATTTTTTTTTCATTGGAAGATTCTGTCACAAGCAGATATATCTTTTCACCAGAGTGTGTTTCTTTTCCAGCCTTTGGAATTTGATCAATGACAGTATCCGCAGGCTCATCCCCTACTGCCTGAACATAAGTGACACCACCAATTATAAGAGGTACATAGATATCACCAGATAATACTTTTTCTAAGATACCTTTTGCTCTTTTTAAGTCTTGGCCTTTCAATTCTGGAATAGTAACGCGATCAAATCCGATATTTACCGTTAGATAAATTTTTGAACCAGCTTCCACTTCCTTCCCAGGATCTATTGATTGAGAAAGTATGATACCATCGGTTTTTTCAGGGATACGTAAAGTTTCTAATTTTACCTTTAATTGTAACCTTTGTAATTCGTTATGAACTTCAACATAGTTTTTGCCAATGACAAGTGGCATCGTGATCTTCTGTTCATCCTTGGTTCTAACAACCACCACAAGAAATGCGGCAACAAAAAAAAGTAACAATCCTAAACTTAAAAAAAGAACATAACCGCTGTAAGGAAGTATTTTTAGAAATTTATCTTTCACAAGAATGTTTCTCCAGGCAATGCCCGAGCTCCGTTAAAAAAATCAAATCCACTCATTGGTTTTTTGCCTTCTGGCTGGATCAAGTCTATACCTAGCAGATTTCCGTCACCACAGAGGCAGAAAAGTCTTTTTTTAGTACCAAGGAAAAAGCTTCCCACTCCCAAATTGGCAGGAATCATTTCTCCGTCTGTATCCAAATGGGAAGTAAGCAAAATGATTCGTTTCTCACGAAAAGTAGTTATCGCTAATGGGTCGGGATAGAGGGCTCGAATGCGATCGTGTATTTGTTTCGCACTCTCAAGAAAAGAAACAGGGCGATCCGATGATGTTATTTTTTTGCAATGAGTCGCTTCGGAATGATTCTGAGGTGTGCCGGTAAATGTTTTTTCTGGTAATCCTTGGACAAGAGATATTATTTTTTTTCCACCTTTGTTTGTGATTTCTTTCAATAGAGATTCTGTTGTATCATTCAGATTGATTTCCCAAGATTCTTTAAATATTATATCGCCCGAATCAACTTCTTTGGCTAAGAACTGAATCGTATAACCAGTATTTGATTCACCACTTAACAAAAAAGATTGAACAGGAGAGGCTCCGCGAAATTTGGGAAGTAAACTTCCATGTAAATTGATACTCCCAAACTTAGGTGCATTGAATACATTTTCAGGTATGATGGAACCATACGCAAAAACGACATGTAAGGCAGATGGATACGTAAGGATTTGGTTTTGGATTTCTAAATCCAAACGAAGTTTTTCCGATTGCAAAACAGGAATACCATATTTGATGGCCATTTGTTTCACAGGTGTAGGTGTTAATTCTTTTTTCCTGCCTACCGGTTTTTCAATGTTAGTCACAACAAAATCTACTTTAATACCCGAAGAAATGATTTCTTCAAGGAGAGATGCTGAAAACGTTGGTGATCCAAAGTAACCTATAGATATTGACATAAATAGAATTTATTAATCTCTAATTTTTTGGCAAGGTTCTTTCAAATCATTTCTATAGGATCAAGATCATACTCCACATAACAACGAGGATTATTTTTTGCTTCTTCCTTCACCTTTTTTAAAATTTCGCGTATGGTTTGTAATTTATTTGATTTTAAAAGTATATGATAACGGAAATTTTCATCAATTTTATAAAAGGGGCATGGCGACGGTCCTAATATCTGAAGTGTTTCATTACTATGCCTTTCTATTATCTCCTTATAAAGAATTGCGGTTTTGCTACTTTGATCTTCATCTTTTGATCGAAACACTAAACGTGCCAGTCTACAAAATGGAGGATAGTTTAAAGATTTTCTAAATTGAATTTCCCATTCATAAAATTCATTATAATTTTGATTTAATGCCAATTGGATCACCGGATGGTCTGGATCGGATGATTGTATGAAAACTTCACCTGGGATTTTTCCCCGACCAGCCCGACCCGCCACTTGCGAAATCAAAGAATACGTTCTCTCCGCACTTCTAAAATCAGGTACTCCCAAACCATGGTTAGCATTTAGTATACCGACTAAAGTGACATTTGGATAATCCAATCCTTTTGCAACCATTTGCGTACCAGTTAATATATCCAGTTCTTTGGCTTCTAGTCGATTCAATACTTCCGCGATAATCTCTTTATTCTTAGTTGAATCCTGATCCAATCTTTCCACTTTAGCTTGCGGAAATAAATAAAGTAAATTCTCTTCTAATTTTTGTGTACCTGCACCCACAAGTTCCACTTCACCATTCTCTGCATCACTTATAGATTTCATCGATTCTTTAAATCCACATAGATGGCACCTAACTACACCATTACTATGATAACATAGATTAGATGAACATTTGGGACATTGAATGAATTCTTTTTGATTTCTCGAATATATAAAAGGACTATACCCTCTTCGATTCAATAGTATCAATACTTGTTCTTTAATTTTCAAACGACTTTGAATTTTAAATTGTAAATCACCGGAAATTAAATTTTTATCATCCACCTTACGATTAATTTCAATTTTAGCCAATGTGGCTTCAGGATTTGCTCGTTTAGATAATTTATGAAACCCAATTTTGCCAATTATGCCTTGGTGATAAATTTCTAAACTAGGAGTCGCACTACCTAATACGAGCTTACCTTTTGTTAAAGATAATCTATGTAAGGCGATTTGGCGCACATGATATCTGGGACTTGCATTTTCTTTATAAGAAGTATCATGTTCCTCATCAATGATGACTAGTTTCAGATTGTGAAACGGAGCAAAAATAGCTGAACGCGTACCGATTACAATTCGCTTTGATTTTGATAAAATATCATAATAATTCTGAAATCGTTCTTTGGTTCTGAGGTATGAATGTATAACTGCAATTTGATTTGGGAAAACGGCTTCGATTCGTTTGATCGTAGGATAAGTTAAACTGATTTCGGGTACAAGTAAAAGTACATCGCTATCTTCTTTTTGCAAGGTATCTCGAATCAAATTTATATAGACTTCGGTTTTGCCACTGCCAGTGATACCATATAACAAATGTACAATTTCTTCCAAGCCAGAGTCTTTAATTTTTGTAACTGCATTATTTTGTTCTTCATTCAAAGAAAATAAAAGATTTTCCTGCACAAAGAGTTGAGTTTGTTTATTGATTTTTTTTGATTTTCCCTTAGGCACCATCTTAAACAAAGATTCACCTAAGGAAGATAAATATGTGTCAGCCATCCATTGACCGAGATCCAATTGTTCTTTTGTCAAAACAGGAAATTGATCAATGATTTTAGAAATTTTTTCAGTTCGATAATTCGGCTCATTGTGATGACTACTAATGACAACGCCTTCAAAAGATTTGCCATTTAACTCTACTAAAACGCGAATACCTGGTTCAATTTTGGTTATCGAATCTGGGTATTGGTAAGTTAAGGTACTTTGATTCCAGCTCAAATTGAGCGAAACTTCTGCATATTGAATCATCTTAAGTATCTTTCAGTTGTTTAAAAAGTTCGTTCAGATGTTCCTTAAACGAGTTTTCTAAATTCAATTTTTCTTCGGCATAATGAAATAAAGTTTTTTCTTCATTTTTTTGTTTTGATCTTTCATCAAGAACAACCAATGCTTCCGGGGACCTCAAGGTCATCACAGGAATGTTTGTCCCTGAGAAATCCCACATTGAAATTTTACCTAGCATTTGTTTTGCCATTTCACCGCCAAATACATGCTTGGCGGAGGAACCCAAAAGTATGATTCCTTTGATCCCAAAATCGCGAACATTTTCTTCAACAAAACTTCGACAAGTATCAATTCTAAATTTCCAATCTGAATCTTTTGAAAGAGTCGTATTAAAATTACAGGCAGGATATTCTTGATAATACAATTCCTCTGCTGAAAATTGATACACATTTTGAATCAAATCATTCCATACTTTTCCTGTGATCTCATCCTTAAAAATTTGTTTAGGATTTTTTTTAATAAATGGTTTTTCCTTTGGTGAACTTGATCCAGAATAATGAAGTACTAATATGGGAAATCTTCCTGGATAAAAAAAGTTTTTAATTCCAGTTGTTTTATTCGGGCATAAAGAACATGGAAAATTGACCATTTCTTTATTTGCGCGAAGTTTAGCTTGATTATCTTTTTGCTTTTGTTCTTTTGATTTTACAGTTAATGGTATCCAAATAAACTGAATATCCTGTGGATCAGGCTCTGTTTGTAAGGCACGAATGGGAAGAGCATTTGTTTTTATAAAAAACTTAGTTTCTTCAAACAAATCGATTAACTTTTCAAAAATTTCTTTCTGTGTCATTTTCGATTAACCTTCGTTTGTTTGATCCACTTGAATATTTAAAGACTTAAGTTTTCGATATAAATGTGTTCTTTCAATTCCAAGAGCTTTGGATGCGCGACTAACATTCCCTTCGAAGTTTTGAAGAGTACGAATAATGTATTGTCTTTCGAATTCATCTTTAGCATGTTTTAAATCACCACGCTCCGCCATTTCATTTGCTTTTTTAAAACCTAACAAAGAATCTTTTACATCCTTGGCACGTATGGTATCCCCATGAACTAATATGGACAATCGTTCTAATATATTTCGCAATTCACGAACATTACCTGGCCAAAAATGACTTACTAATAAGTCTAAAGCATCTCTTTCGATTGTCTTTGATTCTAAATCATTATCCTTAATAGATTTCTTTAAATAATGTTCTACAAGCATAGGTATATCTTGTTTTCTTTCCCGAAGTGGAGGTAGTTCAATGGGAATCACATTCAATCGATAATAAAGATCTTCGCGAAATTTGCCCTCTCTGATCGCATCTTCTACACTTATATTTGTAGCTGCAATCACTCGAACATCAACTGTAATCGATTCATTTCCACCAATTCTTTCAAATCTTTGTTCTTGTAACACGCGTAAAACTTTTGCTTGAGTAGCCAAAGTCATATCACATATTTCGTCTAATAACAATGTGCCATTGTTCGCTTGTTCAAATTTTCCAATTTTACGTTCATTGGCTCCCGTGAATGCTCCTTTTTCATAACCAAACAATTCTGATTCGATTAAATCTTCTGGAATCGCAGCACAATTTAATTCTACATAAGGATTATCTCTTCGTTTTGAATTTTGAAAAATAGCCCTCGCGACCAATTCTTTTCCTGTACCATTTTCACCGTATATAAAAACCCGTGCATTTGTTTGCGCCGCTTGATAAATTGAAAATTTTACTTTTTTCATTACCTGAGACATACCTAGAATATCATCATATTCTAATTTGAATGCTGGGATTTCATTATTTATATCTTTGGTTTTTTCTAAGGCATCTTCAATTGTTTGAATCACTTTGGAAATGGATAAAGGTTTTTCTAAAAAATCTATAGCACCCTTTTTCGTAGCACTTACTGCGAGTTCAATGGTTCCATGACCGCTAATCATAACGACTGGCAATGTTGGATATATTTTCATACATTCGGCAAGGATTTGGAGTCCATCTTCCTTCCCAATCCACACATCCAATAGTATCAAAGCTGGCCTGTCTTTTGAAAGTGCTTTTAATAAATTTTTTCCATTACTAAAATCTTCTACAATGTAATTTTCATCTTCTAAAATAGCTCTGAGAGACTTTCGAATTTCTTTCTCATCATCGACAATATAGATTAATTTTTGCATATTATGACTGACCTAAGGGCAATTCTATTTTGAATCTACAGCCACCTAACCTAGAATCATCAACTGATATATGACCATGATGATCAATAATAGTTTTTTGGACTACAGCAAGCCCAATTCCAGAACCATGATTTTCTTTTGTCGAGAAATAAGGTTCAAAAATTTTATCTCTTAACTCTGGATTTAATCCTGGTCCCGAATCTTCAATATCAATAATTATAAATCTTCGCAGAGCTTTTCTTTGCATTTTACTCGATATACGAATTTTTTTCTTTCTAGTTTTCCAAATATTTGGTTCATCTAACATAGTGTCTTCAGATTGGATAGCCTCTACAGCATTTTTTAATAAATTATTAATAACACCAAGAAACAAACGTTTATCGACAAAAACTTCAGGCAAATTTTCAGTTAATTTTAATTCAAAATCAATATCTGTTGATTCTTTAAAAAGCAGAGTTGCTTCTTCTAAGATTGGATTTATTTTTTGGTTGATAAGCACAGGTACTGGCATTCTTGCGAATTCACTAAATTCTTTAACTAAATGTTCAAGAACTCGAACTTGACCGATAATCGTTTCTGTTGCATCTTTTATAACGACGTCTAAATTTTCAGATTTCGGATTTTGAAATTTTCTTTGGATACGTTCTGCAGACAATTGAATCGGTGTCAGAGGATTTTTAATTTCATGCGCCATACGTTGCGCCACTTCTTTCCATGCCGCGATTCGTTGTGTATGCATTAATTCTTCCGATTTAGATTTTAAATCAGATACCATTTGATTAAATGATTCAATTAAAATCCCCATTTCGCCGTCTTCTGTCATTTCTATTTTTACATCAGATTCACCTAACGAAACTTTCTTTGTCGCATTTGCCAGATTGATTATTGGTCTAGAAATTTTCCTGGCAAATATAAAGGAAAACATGATGGCAACAAGAAACATACTCAAAGAAAAAAGTCCAATTGTGAGACGTATGCTATACGGAATTTTTTCTTTCCATAATTTGACAGTATCATATGTAGAAGTGGCATTTACGATATTATAGACTTCCAATTCATATCCATAGTGGATTCTTTGACCAATAACAAGGGTTATATCATTTTTTAATTTATATTTTAATAAAAAATACGCTCTATCTTCTTGGTAGAGTTTATATTCTTCTCTTGGAATTCCAGAACTCAGATTCTCTGAAAATTCAGCATTGGATATAAATTTATATAGTCCCTTTGATTCGAATTTTACGATGTTGCCTTCAATATATCCTAAATAATATTTGTCTTTTTCAAAAAGCCCACTTTGGACCGCTTTTTTAAAAACCAAATAACTATCATTTGGTTCTTTCATCACTGAATTTACAAAAATATCAGATTTTTGTTTTAAATCTTCATGTGCTTCGGCTTCTGTTAATGAAATCAGATTTAAGGATGACTTTAAGGCATTTGAAATATCAACTCTGTAAAATCCTTCAATTAGTCTTCCCGTTAAATTGGAAGACAATATAAAAATCGGGATTGATGGTAGTAATGCAACAAATAGAAAAGCAAGTGTTAGACGATAACGAATCGAACTTCGAATTTTCCCTGTTTCAATATTTCTTCGATTTCGGTATATATAACTTAAAATTAGGGAAATAATAAAAAATGGGATTAAAAGTAATAAATATGTTTCAAATTTTGCTGAAAATGGGATATCTTCCTCTGTTGGAAAAATAAAAAGTTCAGCAAGAGTTACCGAAATGGAGATGGTCAAAAGAAAAATCAAAACATCTCTTAAATAATATCTAGTTTCCTCCGATAGTTTTGGTTTATAGTTTTTATTATTTAGGAACATCAATTTCAAAATTATTTACTACAAGTTTTTCTAATGCAAGTAGTGCCTCTTCTTCCATTTTGCCATCAGCTTTTACTTGAAATTCCACACCAGCACCTAAGGCCAACATCATGAGTCCCATTATGGATTTTCCATTTACTTCAATATCGTCTTTAATCACAAAAATTTCGCAAGGAAACGTTGCTGCAACTTTTACAAAGAGTGAAGCAGGCCTTGCATGTAAACCCGTACTATCTTCATTAATCTTTAACTGGATTTGTTTCAATTTTACTCTGCTGGATATAATTAGTTAGTTTATTAGAAAATTCTTTTGCGCTGTTTTTCCCCATTTTTCTAAGTCTTTGGTTCATTGCAGCCGTCTCGACTATGATAGGAATATTTCTTCCTGGTTTCACTGGGATTTCGATCAGTGGAATCGGGACACCTAAAATTTCTTCAGTACTCTGTTCAATACCAGTTCTCTCATAGTCAGCCTCTTCTTCCCATTCTTTTAAACTAATTATCAGTTCGATTAATTTGTGATCACGTACAGACCCAACACCGAACAAGTCTTTTATGTTGAGTATTCCAAGACCTCTTATTTCCATATGATGCCTAAGTAAATCAGAACATGAACCGATCAGATAACTTTCGCTAAGTCTACGAATTTCAACCATATCGTCCGCAACCAAACGATGTCCTCGTTCAATAAGTTCTAATGCTGTTTCACTTTTTCCAACTCCGGACCTTCCCGTTAATAAGGTTCCGATGCCAAATACTTCGATTAACACTCCATGACGCATAGTCCTTGGTGCTAAGGCACGATCCAAAATTTGAGAGATAAGTGTAATGAATCTATGAGTTGAAATGGGTGTTACAAAAAGCGGTATGCCTTTCTTTTTTGCCATCTCTACAAAATCATTTTGTGGTTCATTCCCATGAGTATAAATAATACAATTTAAATGGAATTGGAAAAACTTATCAGTAATCTCACCTAACTGCTCTTCTGGGAGGGAATTTAAATAAGCCCATTCCCCTTTACCAAAAATTTGAATTCTATCATTAGCAAAAAAATCAAAAAAACCTGTTAAAGATAATCCTGGTCGATTGATTTCTGCATTGTTAATTCGATTGGCAAGGCCTTCCTCACCTGTAACGAGTTGAAGTTTTAAGTCCTCATGATCTTTCAGAATCGTTTCGACTGTAATTCCCGGTACAGGCATCCATTAACCCTTTAAAGTACTAATTCGTTTTCGTTGATTGGAAGGCAGAATTTTAAGCACTTTCCGATATTTTGCAACCGTTCGCCGAGCAATTTCAATACCTTTTTTCTCCATAAGTTCGACAATATCTTGGTCCGAAAGAGGATTTTGTTCATCCTCATCTTTGACCAAATTTCGAATGAATTCATGAATTTTTTTGGAACTTTCTTTGCCACCTTCTGAAGATTTAACTCCAGAAGAAAAAAACCATTTTAATTCAAAAATACCCCAAGTAGTTTGAATATATTTATTTGTTGTTATACGGGAAATTGTGGACTCATGTAAATTTAATTTTTCAGCAATTTCTTTCAAAGTCAAAGGACGAATGTTTGTTATGCCACCGCGAAAAAATTCCACTTGGAAATCTATAATGGAGCTAACCACTCTTTGCAAAGTATGTCTTCTTTGTTGAATGGATCGAATCAACCATTGAGCAGAACTAAATTTTGTTTGAAAGTATTCCTTTTCAGCTGGTGGTAATTTTGTATTTAATAATTCTTTATATTCATCTTGGATAGAAAGTTTAGGTAGCCATTCATCGTTTATAAAAATGTTAAATTCATTCCCGATTTGTTTGACTACCACATCAGGAACTACATAGTCAGTTTTTTTCCCTTGGTATAAAGTAGCTGGATAGGGTTCGAGTTTTTTGACTGTTCTGGCTAATTGCGAAACTTCGTCTTCAGTGATACGAAGAGTTTTTGCAATTTTTTTATAATCAATTTTTTCTAAATCATTCAAAAATTCATTGATTAACAAATGTAATGTTTTGTTTTCCGGAAATAAAATCTTAGCTTGTACAAGTAATGTTTCTTGGATATCTTTGGCACCAATGCCAATTGGATCCAGTTCCTGAATGATTTTTAATACTTTTTGAATTTTTGGTAACGAAAAATTCATTTCGATGGAAAGTATACTTAAATCTTCCTTGATAAATCCTTTATCATCGATCATGGAAACCAAAACTTCACCTATCCGGTATTCTTGATCCGTCAAATCAATGAGCCTTAACTGGGATAACAAGTGTTCTTCTAGAGATATGCCTTTTGAGGATGATTCTATATATTTTTGATTTCTATCGCTTGCTTCTTGATTATAGCTTTTGGGACCCTCTAAGGAATATGCTTCTTGCCAATTGATGTCTGTACTTTTTTCATGATTTAATTTTTCTATTCGCTTCACTTCTTCGAAAGAAAATAGTTCCGGCATTTTTTGTTTTTCATCGAGGCCCACTTCATCCAACATGGGATTTTCCATTAATTCATTTTGAATTTTGTCAGATAGTTCCAATGTAGAAAGTGACAATAATTCTATCGACTGACGCAAGTCATGTGTCATGACCAATTTTTGCGTTTGTCTTTGAGATATGGAATTTCCTAATTTCATAATTAGAGTTTAAAATCTTCCCCTAGATATATACGTCTCGTTTCAGGGTCATTGATCAAATCATCAGCAGATCCAGAAATCAGGATACGTCCGCTGTACATTATATAAGCTCTATCTGTAATTTTCAAAGTTTCACGAACATTATGATCCGTGATAAGAATTCCAAGGCCTCTGTTTTTTAATGCTTGGATCACATTTTGAATATCTTTTACAGCAATCGGATCCACACCAGCAAATGGTTCATCAAGTAATATGAAATCTGGATTTGTTACAAGCGCTCTCGCAATCTCACACCTACGTCTCTCACCACCTGACAAGGTATAGCCTTTTTGATTTGCGACTCGCATAATTTGTAGTTCCATTAAAAGTTCATCACGTCTGCGAATGATTTCATCACCTGGCAAATTCATAGTCTCTAAAATCGCTTCTAAATTTTCAGCAACTGTGAGTTTTCGAAATATAGAAGCCTCTTGTGCCAAATATCCAACGCCCATTCTAGCTCGAATGTGCATAGGGGCTTTTGTGAGATCTTCATCATCTATAAAGACAGTTCCTTCATCGGGAGTCACAAAACCCACACTCATATAAAATGATGTCGTTTTTCCAGCCCCATTCGGACCAAGGAGTCCGACAATTTCACCTTTTCGAATATAAAAACTGACCCCATCCACCACCTTTCTCTTGTTATAAACCTTAACAAGATTTTCCATTCGAAAAGTTTTAACGGGTGTGTTATCTACGACTGCGATTTCCTTTTTATTTCTTTTGGTCATTTCCAATTACCTTAAGTCCATCGGTCAAAATTGCTCTATCTTCATTTGGGTAGATTATTATTTTTCCAGCAGATACTTTTGTGTTATCACGCGTTAGAGAAGGATTACCTTCTAATACAAGTTTGTCCTCTTCTTCGAAGAAAGTAGCATATTCTCCATGAGCTGTAGAACTTTGGGTTTGAATCGAAACATCACCCCGTGCCACAGCCTCTTTTTTTTCATCAAAACGTTCGATAAACACAGAAGAAAGATTTCCTTTTTCTTCTAAGGTTTTTTCATCCAAAAAGAAAATTTTTGGTTTTTCAGTCAGGTAGGAATAACCACGCTCTTTATTGTATTCAAGTAGTCCCCCTTCCATTCTATACGAATTTGCCTTATCCAAAAAACTTACATTCCCTTTTGATATAATCAATTTATTATTTTGAAGACTTTGGATTTCTTCGGCTTTAAATTCAGAATCTTCTCTAAACATAAATGCCTTGCCATTCATAGATGTTATTGCTTCTTTATTTGCTGATTTATTTTTGTGAACTAATTTATTTCCACTAAAAATGGTAATTACGCGTAACTTTTGTTTTTCGGAATTTTCTTTTTTTTGATTTTCAGTTGTTTCTGGTTTTTGAGAATTTTTCTTTCTGTCTTCTAACTTTTTTTTCTCTGCTTCGAAACTTACTTGGTATATTGATGCATCACCATCCAGAACAATACTACCTTCTTTTACAAAATATGATAAATTTTTTCCCTGAAGGAAGCGGTTTTCAGAAAACAAAATGGTTCATTTGCTAAATCAATTCGATCTTCTTTTTCATAATAAACTGCATCTTCGCCAAACACCCTAAAATCGAGAGAAGTGACAATCACTCGACCCGTTAAAATAGTTTTTGCTTCTTCTAAATACCGAACTATACTTTCGCAATGGATTCGAACCACTTTACCATCTTTTTTATGTATGAGTGTAGGTTTATTTTCTAAGGTAACAGTACCAGCCATTTTATCGTAGGTTCCCTTATTTGCAATTAGGGTAGCGCCATTTTCTTTGTCTTCGACAATGACTTGTCCTTTTAAATTACCTTGAAGTGCATCTTCCCCTATAATTTCAATTTCACGGGCCCCCAATCGTATACTTTTGTGTGTGATATAAGCCCCACCACCCAGTATAAAAGTTTTCATTTGAAATCCATTCACAAGCCTTTCTTCTTGGGTGAGTGTATTTCCTCCCCATATAACTGGAGTTTTGTCTTTTTTCTTTGTATCCTTTTTAATATCATTTGTATTGAAATTGTATGATTTCAAAAAATCATCCGTCCCGATTAATATGAGAGGTTCTAGAGTATCAGCAAAAAGACCGCTACCCAAAATACAAATTGTAATGATGATTAAAAATTTCATTTTTCTTTCAGAGGACTAGTTCCACCAACGGTGATCGCAGTTGGTCTAAGAATCGTGTATTTATTTAAACCACGATCAGCTCGTAATCCTTTACCCCTAATCGTTGTTCCGTCTGAATATATCACAACTTCAGCATCAGTGGAAAGAGTTTTTTCATCCAAATTATAATTGAGAATTTCGGATTTGAGAATACGACCTTCTTCGGTTTTTAAATTTACATCACCTTCTAAAACTACGGATTTTGATGTGTGATTGATTTCTCCGCGTTTACCAGTTAGATATGATTTATATTTTCCATTTTCGTATTGGTAAAACTCGAACCCATAAACAACCGTTCGATTATCTGTTGGGTAAATATAAGATTCTTTGCCTAGTAATTTCCATTCCAAGCCACCTTCTTTCGTATAAGATAGTCTTGAGAAGTCTCTCATAGAGATCATAGATCCTGATTCTTTTTCTTCATCGATACGAAGATACTTTTTTTGTTTACAATCAATTAACAAAAGTAAGATGACTGTAAAAAGCAATCTTCTCATGATTTTTTTTTAATCAAAACCAAGCACTTTGTTTTTGACAAAAGTATCAATTTCCAATAAATTCTTTAATAATTTTGCCACTTTTGCGAGCGGAAATTGTGTGGTAGCATCACTAAGTGCCTTTTCTGGATCAGGATGCACTTCCATAAACAATCCCTCGACTCCGACAGAAATAGCAGCTCTCGTCATATGAGGTATAAATTCCCGGACACCTCCAGTAATATTACCAGCACCACCAGGCAATTGGGCAGAGTGTGTACCATCAAAAACAATAGGAATTCCATGTTTATGAATCATAGGTATGGCTCTTGTATCAAAGACCAAATTTCCATAACCAAAACTTGCACCTCTTTCGGTAACCAAATACTTTTCAGATCCAGATTCTTGAATTTTTGTTTTGATATGACGCGCGTCATGTGGGGCCATAAATTGCCCTTTTTTTACATTCACCCATTTTCCAGTTTCTGCGGCCTTCGCAATAAGATCTGTTTGGCGACAAAGAAAAGCAGGGATTTGGTAAATATCTACTGTATCTTTTAATGGGTCAATTTGAATCGTTTCATGAACATCTGTGAGTACGGGTACATTATATTTATTTTTAATAAAATCAAGTAACCTTCTTCCTTCCTCAATTCCAGGTCCACGATATGAATTGATAGACGATCTATTTGCCTTGTCAAAAGAAGATTTAAAAATATACACTATACCTAAATCATCACATATCGCTTTCATTTCTCCACAAACTCGATCTAACAGATCTTTGTTTTCCATTACGCATGGTCCGGAGATTAAAAAGAATGGATTCCTTCCGCCAATTTTTTTACCAAAAAATTCTCGTTCTTCAATTAAATCTGACATCTTTAATCCTCCGATTTTTTAGCAAGTTTACTTGCTGCCTTAATAAAACCAGCAAACAGTGGATGAGGTGACGTAGGTCTTGATTGAAATTCTGGGTGAAATTGGACACCAACAAACCAAGGATGAGTGGAAACTTCCACTATCTCAACCAAACTTTCATCAGGCGAATATCCGGTAATGCTCATACCCTTTTTTTCATATTCTTCTTTATATCGAAGCGTAAATTCAAATCTATGTCTATGACGTTCGGAGATTTTTTCTGATTTGTATTCTTGGTAAGCCAATGTTCCTTTTTTCACAACACAAGGATAGGCACCGAGTCTCATCGTTCCGCCCATACGTTCAATTTCCATTTGTTCTTCAATCATTGAAATAACTGGGTGGCCAGACTGTGGATTAAATTCAGTGGAATTGGCATCTTTAAATCCCAGAACATTTCGTCCAAATTCAATCACCGCACATTGCATCCCAAGACATATCCCAAAGAAAGGAATGTTTTTGGTTCTGGCATATTGGATAGAAAGAATTTTGCCTTCAATCCCTCTTTCGCCAAAGCCACCAGGCACAAGTACCCCGTGAACACCCTTTAGGTGATCTTTCACATTTTTAGCATCAATATCTTCTGGATTTATCTTTACAACAACGACTTCCACATCGTTTGCGATACCACCATGTGCCAAAGATTCATATACAGATCGATATGCATCTTGGAGGGATATATATTTTCCAATCACTGCAATTTTTACAGAACGTTTAGCATTTAGAATTCTTTTAACTAAATTTTCCCAATGAGAAAAACTAAGTTTACGTAAATCCATTCCAAGTGCGTTTAACACCACTTCGTCGAGTTTTTCTTCCCTATACATCATAGGAATTTCATATATTGAAGTCGTGATATCTACAGCCGAGATCACATTTTGATCTTTGACATTACAAAAAAGAGAAATTTTACCTTTCATCTCTTTCGTCATTGGTTTATTAATACGACAAATTAATACATCAGGCTGAATACCTAAAGCTAACAATTCTTTTACGGAGTGTTGCGTAGGTTTTGTTTTCGCTTCACCAGCCGCAGTTATGGTGGGAACCAAAGTTAGGTGCAAAAATAAAACCTGGGACTGTCCATGTTCATAACGCATTTGGCGAATCGCTTCTAAAAATGGAACAGACTCTATATCTCCGACTGTTCCACCAATTTCAACGATTACGAAGTCCGTTTCGTTATCCCTAGATAATGTATAAATTCGATTTCGTATTTCGTTTGTTATATGAGGTACAACTTGGACAGTGCGACCTAAATAATCGCCTTTTCTTTCCCTTTCAATGACTGCATGATAGATCTGACCTGTGGAAACGGAATTTTTTCTGGAAAGTTTACTATGAGTGAATCTTTCGTAATACCCAAGGTCCAGATCCGTTTCAGCACCGTCTTCTGTTACATACACTTCGCCATGTTGGTAGGGACTCATCGTGCCTGGATCAATGTTGATATATGGATCCATTTTTTGTAAGGATACCGTATAACCTCTTGCCTCCAATAGACAACCGAGGGCTGCGACAGTAACTCCTTTGCCGAGTGAGGAAGATACTCCTCCCGTGATAAATATGTACTTGGTCTTGGACAAAAGAGAAACCCCTTAGGAAAAGATATGTTTTTTACAGCTTGGGAGAGTTTATCCCAAAATCAATACCGTTTAAAGTGTGAACTTCGCTTTTTCCAAGATGGAAGTTGTGGATTTCCCTTGTAAAAATGGCAATATGACCACTTCTGCGCCAAGAGAGACAAGTAGTGGGTATTCTGGTAATTTTTCCTTTTGATAATCTCCCCCTTTGCAATGGATCTTTGGGCGAATTTTTTTAATCAGTTCCAAAGGTGTGTCTTCCGAAAATCCAGAAATAAAATCGATGCAGGCAAGACCCGCCATTACACTGGCTCGGTCTTCGAAGCGGTTAATCGGTCGAGATTCTCCTTTCAATTTTTTGACGGATGCATCGGAATTTAATCCAAGCCAAAGAAGATCTCCCAGATCCCTTGCCCGACTTAAATATTCAACATGGCCAGGATGCAATATATCAAAGCAACCATTTGTAAAAACGATTCGTTTCCCATCGATTTTATCTCTTAAAGACAATATTCTTTCTTCAGGAATGATTTTTTCGGCTAACAAAGATAAAAAACTCATTTGTTCATTTCCAATATTCCCAATTTTGTTAAACTTTCTTGGATATCATCCAAATTCACAGTAGCAGTACCAAGTTTTCCAACAACGACACCAGCACTCGCATTGGCAACAAGACTTGCTTCCAAAATGCTAAGGCCACATGCAAGAAATGCCGTATAAATACTAATTACCGTATCACCTGCCCCTGTTACATCAAAAACTTCTTTAGCTACTGTTGGTATATGATGAAATACTTTCGTCTTTGTTTCATAGATGCTCATTCCCTTTTCCCCACGAGTGATCATCATGGCTGTGGGTTTGATTTTTTCAGAAATTTCAATGCAAGCATCTTCTATTTCTTTTTCTGAATTGATTTTTCGACCGAGTGCTTTTCCCGCCTCATGGTGGTTTGGTGTCATAATATCAATTTTTTCATATAAGAAAAAATGACTGATTTGAGGATCAACAGTGACAATCACTTTGTTTTCCACGGCCAAACGGATACATTCAGAAATAACTCTTTCGGTCAAATAACCTTTATCATAATCAGAAATAATAACGGCATGACAATCTTTCATTCGAATTTTAAGCCTTGAGATCACCATATCTTCTTCTACCAAAGTGAGTGGATTTGTCTCTTCTCGATCAACGCGACAGATTTGTTGGTGGGAAGCAATGATTCTTGTTTTTAAGGTTGTAGGATATGATTTTGATTCCAAAAGTTCAAAGTCGGTTGATTTTACGTTTTTTTCACTTAAGAGTGATTTTAACGTATTACAAGCATTATCTGTACCAACTCGTCCCATTACAATGGAAGATACACCGATCGCGGACAAATTTTGTATTACATTTCCAGAGCCACCAAGCGTATGATTTTCTTTGCGTACCCAAACGACAGGGACTGGGGCTTCTGGTGAAATCCGATCGACACTACCAAACAGGTATTCATCCAAAATCAAATCACCTATCACCAAGATTTTAATTTGGTTTAGTTTACCGAATGATTCCTTCAATTTTGAGAGTTGTATTTTCAATGATTCAACCTTTTTGGATTTACAGGTTTCCAGAAAAACGTTTTCCTTTCTAGGTGTCAACCTTCACGTTGCCAATCTTTCCTCTTCCAGAAGTATTCCTATTTCCTGGGACTTTTTTGCCCTTACATATATTTGAACCACGATACAGGTCCATGCTGGAATACTGCTTGGAAAACGGAAATGAAATGGCAATCTCACCTTACAAAAAAAACTGGAAACCTTTTGAAGCTCCTCAAATTGAAAAAGTTTTTGGCTGGGGACATGTGATCCAAAAAGAACAACTCCCAGACGGCAGATCCAACATCATTCTCGAAGGTATGGGAACAGCAGAAATCATCGAGTTCAATTCAACTGAACCATTTATCATTGCGACAGTAAAAAAAATAGAACAAGACAGATCTCAAAAATCAAATCCGCAATACCAATTGTCTATTGATGAAATTTTACTTTTAACAAAGAGGATATTACTTTCTGAAGGAGCTGATGAATCTTTAATTTTAAAAATGAATCATATTAAAAATCACTTTTATCCAGTAGATTTCATTGCATCAATGTTAAACTATGATTATGAACAAAAACAAGATATACTTTCCACAACAAATGCTATGGACAAAGCAATCAAACTATTAAACATTGTTAGATCTTTAAATTTAAAAGAATAAAATTTTAAGCAGGGATTAGTTCAGCTATAAATAATATAAATTCAGGTAGTTCTTTTGCATTCTCACGGAAAAAAACTCGCGGATGGATTTGTCCTTCTGTTTGTAAATAAAGATACGATGACGTTTCTTTTCGAATATAAGCCCGTGTGAGTCTGTCGTACTTTTGAGATTCTACCAAAAATTGAGAAAGTAATTCTGAGAGATTTTTGGAAGTTTCTCCCTCTTTTTTACCACAAGCGACAAAAAATACAGTTTTTTTATGTCCGTCTTTGAATTCCCATCTTAGACTATGTTTCCAATCTGAAGATTCCAAATCATTATCAATTTTAGGATTCTCTTCATTAGAAACTAAACCTGGTATAAAATGTTCGGTAACTAAGTTTTTATTTTTAATAAAATAATTGTTTTTAGCTAAGTATGTTTTCCAAATGCGATTAAGGCCTGTTACCTCTAAAGGTTTTTGATTCTCTTCATTGAGTAAAAAACTGCGAAGAGTCAAAAATGCCAATATAGATGGGTGAACGGACGTTATGTTTTGAAAATTCCAAATCTCGCCATTTTGTATGGGGGAAAGAAAAAGAGAATCCATTCCATAAAAATCATGGTGTTGGTATGGATGAAAGACGGCTCTTTCATTCGAATCTAAAGCTTCATCCGTTGGATTCACCTTAAAAATATCGGCATGATCATAATTCTTGCGGGTAAAAAAAAACCGCCCCTTCAGGCGGTTTTTCTATACATTTTTGTGTGAGATTTTAAAAAATATTTTTAAAGATCACCAGCATAAAGCGAAGTTATTTTTGCCTTATACTTCTCTGTTATCAAATGTCTTTTCATTTTATGGAGATTTGTTAACTCATCGCCAACTTCAAATTGTTTAGTGATGAGAAAAAACGGTGTCACTTGCTCAAATGATTTAAAACCTGTCTTTGTATTGTTCAGTGCCTTGATCTCTTTTTTGTAGAAATCTATTACCTTAGGATCTTCAATCAATTTGGCCGGTTCTTTTTCGGTGATTCCATTTTCTTTCGCCCAAGCACCTAATTGTTCAAAATCAGGAACAATGATGGCTCCAAGATTTTTTTGGTCTTGGCCGACAACCATGACTTGAAAGATATATGGAGATTCGCTCAATTTGTTTTCGATAGGAACCGGTTCTACGTTTTCACCACCCAAAAGAACCACTGTATCTTTCGCACGACCTGTGATCGTAAGGGTTTTTTTGAAATTGAACATTCCAATATCACCAGTATCCATCCAATTGTCTTTTAATACTTTGGCTGTCGTCTCAGGATTTTTGTAATATCCTTTCATCACTTGTGGCCCACGAACATGGATGACACCACGTTGGCCTAATTTTCCAGCGATCAATTTTTGATTGGAATCCATATGGGTCAGGACTTTATTGTGGTCATCTCGAATCTGCATTTCCGTTTCAGGAGTGATAGATCCAACAGAACCTTGGACTAAATTTTTAAAAGTTCGAACTGAAATCACAGGTGAAGTTTCTGTCATTCCATAACCTTCCAAAACATTAATACCAATGTCGTTAAAGAATGCATCCACATGTTTTTGTAATGCTCCACCACCAGATACGGATGCCTTTAATGCACCGCCTGTAGCTTCACGTATTTTTGACAATACGATCATATCAAAAAGCGCATTTAATGGGGCAAGTGGGATCAATGTGATCACATACCAAGTGCCAAGAATGAGTGATACGATGGGATTTCTTCCAGTGTAATCAACTTCATTGCCCTTAACAAATCGAAGAGCGCGATGGTAATGTTTTGAGAAAAAATATGCTAACTTAAACATTCCCCTGCGCAAAGCAGGTGTTTGTTTAGGATCACTAATTCTCGTATAAATACCGTTATAGATACTTTCCCATAACCTTGGAGCCGATGCCATAAACGTAGGCTTCGCTTTTTTCATATCATCACGCAAATCACGGACATTTGTGTAATAAGTAGCACAGCCCGCCGCAATCGCTAAGTATTCAAATACTCTTTCGAAAACGTGCCAAACAGGAAGTATGGACAACATTCTTTCTTCCGATCGAATGTCGATCATGTTCGAAAGAATGACTCTTGTTTGGTGAAGCATATTGGAATGCATTAACATAACACCTTTCGGCATTCCTGTAGTTCCTGAAGTATAAATGATAGTAAATAAATCATCAGGTTTTATCCCTTTGATTCTTTCTTCTGTTTTGCGACTACCTTTGGCTCGGAGTTCTTTTCCTTTTGCCAGTAAATCATAAAGTTTTAATACACCCGTCGCTGTGGACTTTTTGTCCATAACTATGACTGTTTTTGCATGTTCAAATTGAGATCTATTTTTTTGATATTTCTCTAACATTTTATCATTTTCGATAAAAATGACTTTCGCTTCGCAATGATTGAGTATATAAACTATTTCTGAATCTGTAATATCTGTTCCGCGAGGAACATCGGCGGCGCCCGCCATAAGGATACCGTAATCAGCAACGATCCACTCTAGGCGATTATCTGCAAGTAAGGCGACGTTTTCCCTAGCTTGTACACCTAGATCAACTAGAGCCTCAGCTAGATCTAAGCCTAGATCATAAAGCTCTTTAAAAGTTATAGGTTTATATGTTTTGGACTCGTCTTTGCTTACAAAGGCTTGGCGATTCCCAAATTTTTCAGCACTCTGCTGGAAGAGTTCGGGCAAATTCGATGGCATTCTTGACTCCTTTCTGGATCAGTAACATTAAAAAGGTAAGTTTAGGAGACTGTTCTGCCATAGTCTAGTCAAGACATTTTCCATCATAACATTGAAATCAAATACTTGACTAACAAATGTTTATTTTTGCATTGCACAATCAGTGTTGGATCCATACATTGGAACGAATGATTAGCCCCGGGAGGTCACTTGCATTTAAACCATACTGTCGAAATATGATTTTACCTTCTTTATCAAAGACAAGTAAGCAAGGAATTCCTTCGATCCCGTAAAGTTCTGAAAGATACCACTCGGGATCCAGTAGACTCTCATATTCCATTTTAAGGTCTTTAGCGTGATTTTGTATTTTAGCTAATTCTTCACCTTGGTCGGTGTTGATTCCGATAAAAACGATTTCTTTCGAATTGGTTTGTTTCTTCCATGCGTTTAAAACAGGAACAGCTTTGCTACAAGGTTCACACCAAGTAGCCCAAAAATCAACAATCACAACTTTCCCTTTAAACTCAGTCAATCTTACTGAATTATTCGCATCCATTGACTTGAGTGAGATAGAGCTAAGAGATACTTTTGGATCATTCGAATTAAGGTCGCAAAAATTAAGGCTTAAAGAAAAAATAAAAAGGATAAGAGATTTTGATAATAATTTCATAGGAAAAGGATGGTTTACCACTGAATCAATACAACTATTTCTCTTCTCTTGATGAATGGAAAAAATATGCGATAGGTAAATGGAAAGGCAATGGAATTTCCATGATCATACAAGAAAAAGAACCATATGAAGACAACTTATTAACAAGAGCTATATGGAACGAATCAAAAAAAGTTTCTAAAGTTAAATTGAAAAGAAATTCAAAGAACATTTCAATTATATGGAAAGATCCTTCAGAAGTATATGCGGATAAACTAACTTTGTTTGACATTGGAGGAGAGTGGCAATGCGAAATTCAAGCAATGACACAAAATCGGTTTCACTTGCACATAACATCGCTTTTAAATAATAATAAAATTATATATTCAGGAATAATAAATAAAATTAAATTTTGGCAAGAACTAATGTTTATTTTTGATTAGGCGATTCCAAAAGAATTTGAGAAAAAACTTCTTCCGTGATTTTGGCAGTATTTTCCCAAGTAAAATTAGAAATGTCCACTTTGGGTTTGATTGGGTTTTTACAGAATGCATAGATTTCATTCGCCCATTCCTTGGCATTTTCTGGTTTTTGGAAGGGTAAATAGGTAACTCCATCTTTACCAATCTCTCGAAATGTAGGGATATCTGAAACCATACAATACTTTCCATGATATAAGGCTTCCAACATTGGAATTCCAAATCCTTCATAATGGGAGGCAAATAAAAACAAACCAGCATTTTTATAGAGATGTTGTAAATCAGAATCACCAATAGAATCAAGAATATGTATATCACCATATAATGATTGTTCTGTGCGAATTTCTTCTATAAATTCATTCGTCTCCCATCCAATTTTTCCAACGATGATCCAGTCTTTATGATCTTTCGGGTTCATTCGTCTGTAAGCTCTATAGACTTCTAACAAAAATGGATAATTTTTTCTAGGCTCAATGGTAGAAACTGATAAGAGATAACCTTCTCCCAAATCTGCAAATCGTTTTGAAATTGGTTTTTCGAGTAAGCGTAATATCTCTTTATGGTTGACTCCAGGATAAGACACTCCTGTTTTTGATTTATCAAATTTAAAAAAATTGGACATATCTTCACTTGTTTGTTTAGAAATAGAAAGTATAAATGAGGCTCTGTGCACCGAATAACTTTGAACAAGCCTTTGTTGGATACGTGCTAATTTTCGCATTGTTTCAGGATACAAATACAAAACCAGATCGCAATAGGTTAAGACTGCCTTTAATTTACTTGGCAATAAAGGAGGCAACACTTGTTGTGATCCCCAAAAAAGATCTAATGATAAAAAACGAAGACGTATCGGCAAATAAAAATTGAAATATAATCCACCCTTCCATCGGAAAACCCCACCCCCATTAACCACTGTTACATTTGGTAATTTTATAATTTCATTATGATCACTATGTATGGGTAGATGGGAAAACAAAAAAAAATGATACTGATTAGAATTTGGAAATGCTTTTAGTGTTTCTCCAATCAGTCGTCCCACACCAGACATACGTGTGGAAAGAGGCCTTGCATCAAGACCTATGGCATAAGGATTTACCACTGGTCCTTTACTTGCGATGTCAGTTTGGAAAGTGGCATAAGATTTGTTAAATAATCTACAGCTTCTCTATTTCCAGCAACAAGACCGAAACTACGCGTATTTGTTTGGTTAAACGAATATTTTGAACTTTCTTTTAGTGGGAAAAAACGAAATTTTTCCTCATCTAACAAGGCGATACCACCACAAATATCCCATTCACTTTTAGGTTTCAAAGAAACAATTAGGTCGATATTCCCTGAAGAAAGTAATCCAAGTTTATAGGCAATACTCCCAATCGCTGTAATCGAAAAATTATCTTTCCAAATGTTTCCATCAAACATCCCTTCTTTCAGTTCATTTGCGGAGACTGTTAAATTTGGTTTATGATGAATTGAATATTCCTGTTTCAAAATTTCAGATGGAATTTTCGAAGCGTCTTTCAGTTTTTGGAAATTAGTCTCTGTAAAGAATGGAGATGATAACTTAGTGTTAAATGCAAATTCTTTCTTTGAAAAAAATTCTCCCGTGGAGGGATTAAATATGATTCCCCAAATCGGTTCACCTGAACGTACAAGCCCAAGGCTCAGTGCAAATTGACTGTTTTTTTTGACAAACTCTCTTGTGCCATCAATAGGATCCAAAATCCAAACCCATTCTTTTGAAAGTCGCAATTCATTATCTTTTTTTTCTTCAGATAAAAAACCATGATCAGGAAAATGTGTATTTATTTTTTGGAATAAAAATTCACTCGCTCTTAAATCAGCTTCCGTGACTGGATCGTTGCCACCTTTATCTGTAACTAAAAAATCAGAATTATAAATGGAAAGTATTTCATCGCCAATCTCTAATACCCAACGCCAAACATTTTCGAAATCACTATCTATCATTCCTGAATTCTACTTAGCGATGACTGATTGTTTTTCTTCATGCGCCGCATTTAAATCGGCATTCGCAGGTTTCTCTAAAACTTTTTCTTCTACGGGGGATGCGAGATAAACTTCCGGATCAGAATAAAAAGTATAAGCGATATAAAAGTTTTTATACTTTATAAAGAGTTGGTTTGTTCCCTCTTTTCTTTCCGATTGTATATCTTGTATTTTTAGATCTTTCAATTCCTTTTTTGGATCATTGAATTTGTGAGAGAGTGTGGTTTTTACTGAATTGATTATATTTGATTCTAGAATTTTTTTTCGTTCTTCTGGACTTTGTTTTACATTTTTTAAGTAATTGTCCAGTTTCAAAAACTCTTCCGCCAATCCGGAGTTAGTTTGTGCAGAGGTGTTTTGTAGGGCAATTAAAAGAAAAATGAGTATATATTTATTCATAAAACCTCTTGATACTTAAGATATTAACTCAAGCGGTGTGTATGCCAATAAAAATTTTTTCTCAACATGAGCACCGAATCGTACTTCAACTTTCGTATTATCCCCAGTACCACTCATAGAAATAATCTTTCCTTCCCCATAAACTTTGTGTTTCACCCTTTTGCCTACCTGGAAACTTACATTTGGATTTTTACCTTGGATCGACTCTTTATTCTGAATTTTTACATTGGCAACACTGGCTTTTGGTGCGCTTTCTGGCATTCTCATCCCGTAAGCCGTTTCAATCACATCCCCGACCAAACATTCTGATGGAATTTCTTCCAAAAATCTAGATGGAATTCGTGCTTCGACCTCACCAAATTTTCGCGTGTATCTTGAAAGAGAAATTTCTAATCGTTCTCGTGCACGAGTCACGGCCACATAACATAACCGGCGTTCTTCTTCCAATTCTTCTAGTTTGTCTCTTGCCAAAAAATGAGGAAAGGTTCCATCCTCCATACCAGCCATAAAAACACTTTTGAATTCTAATCCTTTGGCATTATGAACTGTCATAAGAATCACATAATCCGCTAGATTTTTGCTATCTTCTTCGCTTGTGATAAGAGAAATATTTCCAAGATATTCTTCGAGGGAAGGATCTTCCGTCGTTTCTTCGTATTCCTTCAGTGCATTTACAAATTCATTTAAGTTTCCTAATTTAGAAAAGGCTTCTTCTGTGCCTTCGTTTTCTAAATATTCCCTATATCCCGACCTCTCCAATACTTCATAAGTTAATTCGGATGGTGACTTTTGATTTTGGTGTTCTGAAATCAAGTTTTCAAAAAATTTTGATAGGTCAGATAATTTCTTTGCCGTACCTTTTTTTACTTCGGGAATCGGCTTCGCCAAACATTCCAATAGCGAGATTCCATTATTGATCGAAAAATCTTGAATGCGTGCGAGCGTCGTATCCCCGATCCCACGCGGTGGAGAATTTATAATTCTCAAAAGTGAAGTCGAATCTACAGGATTGACAATCACAGAAAGGTAGGCGATTATATCTTTTACTTCTTTACGATCAAAAAAACGAAACCCACCAAATATTTTATAAGGAATTCCTTTTTTTCGAAAAGCTTCCTCAAAATACCGCGATTGACTATTGGTTCGATAAAAAATAGCATATTCAGAAAATTTAGAATTTGGTTTTTTGAGCTTTAATATTCTCTGCAATATTCCATTCGCCTCTTCTGTTTCATTTTGATATGATGTTAGGCGAATTTTTTCACCGACTGGATTATTTGTAAATAGAGTTTTTTCTGTTCTTCTAGAGTTATTTGAAATAATTTTTGCCGCGGTATTAATTATGATTTGTGTAGATCTATAATTTTCTTCCAGTTTAACAACTAAAGATTCGGGATAATCCTTATTGAAATTTAGAATATTCGAAATATCTGCGCCACGCCATGAATAAATTGACTGATCATCATCTCCAACAACACAAATATTTTTATGTTTTGAAGCCAATTGTTTCACCAAATGATACTGAATTTTGTTTGTATCTTGGTATTCATCAACCATAACATACTGCCAATAATTTTGGTATCTCTCCAAAATCATCGGAAAATTACGAAACAAAATAACACATAGTAATATCAAGTCACCAAAATCCACTGCATTGCGCTGAAACTTTTCTTTCTCATATTCTAAAAATACTTGAGATATGGTTTTTCCATACGTATCGTCAGAGCTTTGATTGGCGAATTCTTCGGCAGTCTGAAAAGAATCCTTAGATTTGGAAAATAGATTCGCCAATTGGCTAGGCCGATATTCCTTAGTATCCAATTCTTTTTTCTTTAAAATTTCTTTGATAAAGGATTCTTGTAAATCACTGTCATAAACTGTGAAATTATTACCAAGTCCTAAATGTTTCCCTTCCCGACGAAGGATATATAAACATAAAGAGTGGAAGGTGCGAATAAATGGTTCTTCCTTAATATCACCTAATATGTGCTTACACCTTTCTCGCATTTCTTGGGCTGCTTTATTTGTAAATGTAACAGCGAGTATACGATTCGGAAATATTTTATGGGTATTAATTAAATTTGCTATTCTATATGTGATGACTCTAGTTTTTCCAGAACCCGCGCCAGCTAGAATAAGAACTGGACCATCTACTGTTGTGACCGCTAAACTTTGCTCAGGGTTAAGACCTTCTATGGTCATTAAAATCTTAGATCTCCAATACCGAATACAAATTGGAATGCATTTGTGTCAGGATAGGTGGTGAAAGGATGTTCGCCAGAACCTGTATATAAAATCTTTTGAGCAAAATAAATCCGAAGGGGAAGCACTGGAATCTGAATTCGGAGTCCAAAACCCCAGGAATATTTGAAATTTTGTAATGAAATATTTTTTCCAGATAAAACCAATCGATCAGGATCATTCAACTCATAGGGAGAGATGGGAATCTTTTTACCATTGTTATTAAAATTATCAAATATATATGATGCATTCGGGTCCGTATAACGCTGATTTTGTACAAGGGTATCATAATTTTTGAATGTTTCTTTTCTTTCCCCTATGGCTCGGTTCACTTCTTCATACATGGCACCTGCATCGAAGAAAACCACAAACCATAAGAGTGAAGGCTCTATTGGAAATCTTAGCTCAGAAGTAAATAGAATCCTTGATGCTGCACCATTTTTCCATTCATCTGGATAGTATTTATCATCAAAAAACCAACCACGTAGTGATTCATAACCACCCAAAAACAATCTATCTTGCACTTGAATATAGGGAATTTTTTCCTTATCTTGTCTTCCATATTTGGGCGTCCGTTCATAAGTAAAGACAGATGAGGTTCTAAATTGTTGGACAACTCGCCATCGCCTAAGTGCATTTTTGCGAATGAGTCCAAAAAACGTATAATCAAACCAAGTTTGATAGTATTCCATAATCGGGCTAAACTGATCGAAATGACTTTCTCCAGCTAAAAATTGCCCCACATTATCTACAGAAAAAACTAAATTGAAACCTTGTGTGGAATTAAAAACATTATCTCTGTTATCGTAAGCAATTCCATTTGTAACTTGCGATCGAAATTGCCAACCTCGATTTACCTCTGCCAAAACCTGATCGGATACAAGGGAAGATGGTCTAGTTGATGCAAAAAAACTGGGAGAGTATCTATGGAAGTGAGTCCAGTTGATCAAAAATCTGTGACCAACCCCCCCACTAACCCCGACACCTGCTCTTTCATAGGATGCGGCTTCCTTAATCCCTTGATTATTGTTTTCGGTAATGGATGTGGCACCCACAAATAGAGTTCTGGAAGAATAAAAGGCAGATAAAGTTAATGACCAAGGTTTATCGTATAACCAAGGCTCGGTCCAAGAAATTTGTAAATACCTTCTTATAGGTCCAAATTCAATTCTACCGTTGATTTGTTGGCCTGTTCCGTTTAAATTATTTTCACCTAACTGAGTAAAAATTGAGAAACCTGTAATGGTTCCATAACCACCACCCATGGAAACTGTTCCCGTAGGTTGTTCAACGAGTTCAATGATTAGATTCATTTTTGTTTCGTCAGAACCCGGCCGCATATTAAAGTTTACTTCTTTAAAGTAACCTAAATTAAAGATACGCTCTCTAGATCTATTCACCAAAGTGGAGTTAAAAAGATCCCCAGGTTTAAACAATAATTCACGCCTAACAACACGATCTAAAGTTTTTTTATTTCCTTTGATGATAATATTTTCAACGAAAGCTAAGTTGTTTTCTCTAATGGTGAAATCCACATGAATGAATTTTTTACCATGGTATTTTTTGTTTTTATCATAAATTTTTCTTAACTTTGCTATATTCAATAAAGCGAATTCTTCTTCGCATTCCCTTATTCCATCAGCGCTTGCTCGTTTGGAACAATTTTCATAGCGAGACAAAGACTCTTCGCTCAGTTCAATAATTTTTCGCCTTGGAATCACTTGGGCAAACAAATATCCTTTTGCCGAATAAGCCTCGTTTATCGAACCTCTGTCTTTTTGAAATCGAGATTCATCAAAAACTTCACCAATATCTTCATCCGAAAATTCAAATAAATTCTTTAGATATTTTAAATCATAAACGGGTTTCCATTCTTCAGCCGGTGTTCCTATTGGGTTGCTTTCTTTGTTTAAATAAAGAGGCATATTATTGGGAGCCAAAGTCATATCATGTGCAGTTGTATAACCGTTGTAAAAATACTGCTCCCCTTCAACGACTTTGAAATTTACTATGACGACTCGTTTATCTTTCTTTTTGGGATTTTCCCATTTAATTTCCCAATTAGTACCATCATTGCTGATTTCTGCATCTACATAACCTTTCGATTTCATAAAACCGACTATTTTTTGTTTGTCGGTCTCAAATGCTGATTCTTTAAAAACACCAGATTCAATAATTCCACTTTCTTTTAGATCGAGAATTCCTTGCAGTTCAAATGTATCGATTTCATTATTACCAAAAATATTGATCTTTGAAACAGGGATTTCTTCCCCTTCATCAATAATAAATTTTACTTTAACGGTATTGGTTTCTGTATCAACAGGGTCTAACTCAAACCTAACATATGCGAGAAAAAATCCTTCATCACGGTATTTTTTGAGAATTACTTCTTTGGATAATTGAACTTTTTTGGGTGTTATGACTTCATTTTCTTTTAGAGGTATTTTTTCTCTTAAATCAGAAGGAAAAACCTCATCTGCACCAATAAATTCAATATCTTTTACTCGAGGCCTTTCCTTTACTTTAACAAGGATTTTAACGCCTTCACCGTCTAACTCACCTTGGATGTCAATTTGGAAAAAATACCCAGATTGAAAAAGAGCACGCATATCTGAATCTAGTAAATCCTGAGATAAAACCATAGTTGGTTTCATATCCATTATATCTAGGATGTCTGATCCAGATGTATTGATATTTCCTGAAAACTCTATCTTTGTAATCTTTTTATCTAAATAAATAGATTTGTTTGAATGCAAAGAAAACCATTGTACCGCGGATAATAAAATTAACCCGAGTACAAATAGTATACCAGAATGTGATTTTTTAAGTTTCAAAGAACTATTTCGAAGTTCCTTTTACCATTGCTAAGTTAAATCGACTAACACCTGCTGCGTTCACGGCGTCTATGACTTTAACTACGACCTGGTATGAGGCTCCGCCATCTCCGCGTATAATTACTTTATTTTTTTTCGGATCTCTTTCTTTTTCTGGTCCAAGGAATCCATTGATTTTATCGGTCAGAGATTCTAAGGCCACTGCTTCCGTATTTTGATCCAAATATATTTTGCCCAATTTATCAACAGTGATGATTAACTCGTCTTTTTGTTTCTCTTTCGCTACACTTGAAGAACGAGGTAGTTCTACTTTTAAGGCAGTATTTTTTTCTAATGTGGCATTCATTAAAAAATATATAACTATAAAGGATATAACATCGATTAGCGGAGCTAATTCGATTTTATTAAATGACTCTTGCTTCTTGCGAAACTTCATTCTTTATTTATTTTTTACCAAATGTGGTAATACAAGTTCAGTCGCATTTTCTAGTTCTATGGTTCGCTCTTCTTTAGAACGAGAAAAATAATTATAGAACACATAAGCAGGAATGGCCACACCAAGTCCCATGGCTGTTGTCACTAAAGCTTCTGAAATACCGACTTCCGCACCTTTGGTTCCGGCACCTTCCGCAAAGGAACGAACTATACCAATCACAGTTCCAAGTACACCTAACAAAGGGGCTATGGTAGCAATGGTTCCAAGGCTTGTTAGGTATTTTTCCATAAGAGAAATTTGGCGAAAACCTTCTTGGCGGACATCGTCCTCAAGGTATTCAACATTTCTTCTTTTTAAGTCAAATGCCAATTGGAGTACAACGGAAGCTGGTGAAAGGGATTTTTGCAAAAGAAGGTCTTTTGCTTCATCCCATTTTTTTTCGCGGGCATACTCGCGAATTTTTCTAAGGTCGTCCGAAGGAATCGGTTTTAATTTCCAAAAGTAAACCAAACGTTCAATAATAATCGTAAATCCAACAATGGATACGAAAATGATAATGATTGGAATGGTTTCCGGAGGAACCGATGAAATAACTGAGTCTGATTTAGCGAAAGGAAAAAACATGAAATGGCCCCAATTCAGGATTACAGAATAAGGATTTCATTCTTCCCTTTTTCGCCAAATACAATTTTAGTTAAATTCAGACCGCTTTTTTCTGTAAAAGATCAGTGGCAGCCTTAAGTACTCCTTGCGTTAATTGTTTGCCTCCGATCATTCTAGCGAGTTCCCGTTTTCTTTCCTCAAATGATAAAATTTTTGCAAAAGCGGTGGTTCTCCCATTGGCCGTTTGTTTTTCAATTCTAACATGTTCATCGGCGACTGCCGCAATTTGCTGGGTATGAGTGATGAGAAGAATCTGTGAAGATCTAGATAGTTTTTTGATTTTTGAGGCAAGAGATGTCGCTGCTTCCCCTCCAAGGCCTGTATCAATTTCGTCCAAAATCAAAATCTGAGGTGCAGGGCTCAATTTGCCAAGAGCACTCCGTAGCGCGAGCATCACCCTAGAAAGTTCTCCTCCTGAAGCAACTTTACGCAGAGGTCGAGGTTTTTCACCCACATTGGCACTAAAATAAAATTCAATTTGGTCTAGACCCGTCTCACTTAAATAATAGAGTTTGGATCCTTCTTCGACTTCACCTTCTGGGTTTTCTTCCCAACGAAGCACAACTTGCAATTTTGCACCTTCCATTCCGAGATCCATCAATTCCTTTTGGACCTCGTCTTCAAATGAGGACAATGCATTTCGTCTAGCACGTGATAATTGGAAAACAAGTTCTTTCAATTCGATTAGTGACTGATCATATTTCTGAGAAAGGAAATCTCTATCTCCTGCCTCCATAGTCCACTTTTCCAATTCCGATTTTTTTTCTTCTAATTGGGTAAGAATTTCTGGAACTTCTGCTCCATATTTTTTTTTGAGTTTGTTCAATTCTTGGAGACGAGTTTGTACCATATCAAGTCTGTCTGGACTAAAAAATAGCTCTTCCTCCTCTTCGCGAATCGTCGCTTTTAGTATTTTTAACCTGTCATATATATCTTCCCATTCTTCACGTAAGGCTTGTTTTTCAGGAAGGAGTTGTGAAATTTTTTCTACAGAATGAAGGAGGCTCGGAAAAACTTTGAGGATAGAATTTTCCTTTTCAATCATCTCGTTGAGTATATAACGATAGTTCTCAGCTAACTTTTCCCCATTGGCCAAAAATTGTTCTTCACGTAACAAGGACTCATCTTCGCCTTCCTTGGGGGAAATGGATTCGATCTCATCTATCTCAAAATTAAGAGTTTCCCTACGTTTTTTTGAGTATAAAAGTGTTTCGTCAAAGCCGTTCAATTTTTCCTTCCAATGACGAAAGTTTTGTAAGGATAATTTAACTTTAGCACGCATTGACTCTAAGTGAGCAAAGCGATCTAAAAACTCCAATTGGTGAGATTTTTCGAGTAAGAATAATTGTTCGTTTTGGCTATGGACTTCTGCTATGCACTTTCCAAACTCTCTTAAGTGTGCTGTGGATGCTAAGGAATCCCCAATTTTAACTCGCGCCTTACCATCTTTATATAATTCCTTTGTGAGAATGATTTCTTCTCCTTCTCTTTGAAAGCCTTGTTTTTCCAAATATTCTTTTGCCACGGGGTGTTCTGTCAAATTGATGATGGCCTGGATTGAATACTTTTCTTTCCCAGTTCGGATGTTCGCAGTCGTGCACCTGCCTCCGAGTAAAGAGGCAATGGAGTCAAAAACTAAAGATTTACCGGAGCCTGATTCTCCAGTAAATACGGCTAGGCCTGTTTTTAAATCCAGATCCAAGGATTCTAGAAGGGCAAAATCTCGAATTTTAAGGTGAGTAATCATACGTGTCTCCTGTTTACTATACATACGATAACTACTTAACAAATAATTAGTCAAGAAAAAAACATAAAAAAATTAAAAACAAAATTTCATAGACCAAAGATTCTAGAATTTGGTTATATAAGTAGGCAAAATGAAAGACCTCGAAGGCAAAATTCACCTAGTTTCTGGATTACCATTATTTCGTAGTTTATCTAGAAAGGAATTGGTTTGGATCGCCGAATCCGTTCAAATTGTGGAAGCTAAACGAGACGAATTGCTCTATAAAAAAGGCGGAAAAGATCACAGTTTATATTTGATTCTATCGGGTTCTGTATCCGTATTTCTGCCTTCCAAAGGGGAAACAAAAGAAGAGGAACTTCAAATTTTAAAAAAAGGGGAATACTTTGGCATCCATTCCCTACTGACTGGCGAAGAACATTCTCATTCTGTACGAACTCTTACAGAATCCCGCTTTTTAGTTTTAAACCAAAGAGAATTCCAAGAATTAATTCGTAAAATTCCCTTTCTATCCATTACCTTTTCTCGTATGTTAACAAAAACTCTGCGAAATGAACTTCTAGGAAGCAGAGAGTATTTTAAAAACTCTGTCATTTGTTTTGTCCATAATTCAGAACTAGCGGCAAATTATTATTCTATTAAATTAGCAGAATCAATCGAAAAAGAATCAGGTAAAAAAGTAATTATCCTCCGCTTTAACCAGCGTTCCATGCCAGATGAATATAAATCAGATTTAGTTAAATCGTATCGATTTAGAGATTTGGATCGAATCAAAGAAACTTTAGGTCGACATTATCCAACCCACTCTTTTATTTTTTTAGAAATTTTTCCAGAAGATCCTATAGATCTGAAAAAAGCATTGATTGATGAATCAGATAACATTGATCATTTGGTAGGTAATGAATTTAATAAAAATGATATTCAGAACATGGAATTTCTTTCCGAAGAAAAAAGATCAAATGATACCATGTATTGTGAAACAAAAATTGATTTTAGTGTAAGTGACAATAAGTTCTATACACATATCACCCGTAAAGCGAGAGAACTTTCAGGCATCCAAGTTGGGATTGCCCTTGGTGGAGGTGCCGCACTTGGATTGGCACAAGTAGGCATCATGAAGGTTATGGAAGAAGAAGGCCTAACAGTTGATATCATTTCAGGTACGAGTATTGGTGCAGTGATTGGTGCATTTTGGGCCAGTGGTTTAGGTTATAAAGGCATATTACCTCTGTTAAATGAAATCGATTCGATTTTTAAAATGTTCAAACTAGTAGATTTATCTTTTCCAGGCCAAGGATTACTTCACGGAAAACAAGTCAGAAATCTATTAGAAAAATACTTAGGTGATCTTACCTTCGAAGAATTGCCAATCAAACTACGATTGATCACGTGTGATATTACAAATCGAAAAGAAATCGTTCTTTCTGAAGGAAAGGTTTTAGACGCACTTATGGCAAGTATTTCGATCCCAGGTGTTTTTTCTCCACAAGCCCAAGAAAACGGAAAAATCTATGTGGATGGAGGGATAGTGAATCCATTGCCTGTGTCACCCTTGACTCACGAAGGTGTCGAGCGAATCATCGCTGTGAATTCAATGCCCTCTTCTAAAGACCAAATGGCAACGAACAAATTATTGAACCTGAATGTTTTGGATATCATAGTCAATAGCCTTTATTCACTACAATACCGGATCGGGAAATATTCAGCCCAAGATGCAGATGTTTATCTAAACCCAATTTTACCTAATTCCAATTGGTTTGAATTTTGGCGATCTAGCGAATTTATCAAATTGGGAGAACAAGTAACAAGAGATTCGCTACCCGATATCAAGAAATTATTTGAAAGAACAGCTAACTAAAATTAAAATTTCTTGTTAAGAAAATATTGAACCAGTATTTTGTGTCTTAAGTTTTATTTAATCCCAAATTTTACAAACATAAGGTAGGTTACAAAGTGCAATTTTTTTACAAACACTTATTTTTAGTTTTGATCCTCTTCGGTTTTCAATGCGATCTCATAAGTCCGAAAGATGAATCAAATGATGAGACTCTTCTTGGGCTTCTTGTTTTGGCTCGTTCTTCGGGTGCAACTTCTACTACAAATACAACGGGCCAAACAGGAAAATTTCCAATTCCTACTTGTGAAGTTTCAGCACCCACATTCTCCACGTTAAAGGATGCTGGCTTTGAGTCTACTTGCGGTGCCTCTGGCTGTCATGTAACAGGTGGTTCTGGTGCGAGTATCTATCGTGCGAGTGTAATTTCAGAAGTTCTCACACAAACACAAAGTGCATCGCCGACGACTTCTAAATTGTACACAGCTCAGTCTACTGGTTCCATGGCAATTCACACCACACAATCCATTGATAAAGCGATTTATTGTTGGATATTAGGTGGGACTAAACAATAAAAATTCGAAATAGAATCAAATGAAAAATCGCAAACAAAAACTCCTCCAATTATCACTTATTATTTTCTTATTTTCATTTAACTGTAGTTATACATCCGCGAGCGACAAAGAAAAAGAAATAGCCTGGCAATCTTTTTTGGTTTCTGCCATCACAACCAGGAGTTCCAATTCCCAAACATCTTCCGCATCTCCCAATTGCACAACAGCTTCTCCCACATTCTCCACATTGAAAGCGGCTGGTTTTGAGACAAGTTGTGGCAGGTCTGGTTGTCACGATGGAACGACTCGCTACCAAGCAAGTAACTACACACAGGTGAAAGGATTTACGAGTCCAGGCAATGCTTCTGGTTCCACTTTGTATATCATCCAATCTAGAGGGAATATGGCCGTTTATTCAAACTCTACAATTGATTCAGCACTCTATTGTTGGATCCAAGGTGGTGCAAATCCATGAAAATGATTCGTATTATCATCCTTATTCCAGTCTTCTTTTTTAGTACTTTGTATGCAGAAAGCAAAGAATGGAAAGTCAAATCGGGAAAAGTTTTTTTCAAATCAGAAACGGATTTAGAATCTATTTACGGTGATGGCCAAGGTGTCAAAGGGACCTTAAATCTAGATACCAAAGAAATATATATAGAAATCACACTCGGTTCCATTCGCACAAGCAACAACTTACAAACATCTCACTTACATGACAATTATTTCGAAATTCAAAAGTTCCCGACGGCAAAATTCATTGGTAAAGTTTTAGAGATTAAAAATGAAGGAGAAGTTAAAACAGTAGGTAGTTTAGAATTGCACGGTGTTAAAAAAGAAAACGTTGAAATCACAGGAAATTTGAGTAAGTTAGGTGCAGATATTGAACAAACTTCTTATTTTACGATACGTTTGAGTGAATATAATATTGAAGTCCCTAAATTGGTTTTTCTAAAAGTAAATCAAGATATAAAAGTTAAGGTGAATCTAATTTGGAGTAAAGAATGAAAATTTTTAGAATTATTAATTTGTTATTCTTTCCCTGTGTTTTGATCGCACAAACACCAACAAACACACATTTCATGGGATCTAGCCTTATTTTTATGCCAAGCACAGAAAACATTGGCGCAAAAAATTTAGTCTTTCGTTTCAATCATAGATTTGGAAATGCGAAATCTGGTTTTGAAAATTTTTATGGATTAGATGATGGAGCAAACACTCATCTCGCGCTCGATTATGGCATTACAGATGATCTTATGGTGGGGATAGCACGAACATCTGCTGATAAAACCTGGGAACTTAGAACCAAATATAAAATCATCTCGCAAGATTCATTCCCTCTAACCATTAGTTTTTTCGGAGCCATTGGCCAAGAAACTTCGGATCAAAGTTATAAGTATAATTATTTCAATCGTAATTGGACGGGAAATTCTGTATTAGATACTAAACTCAATGGAGATCTCAACACTTATACCTTGAGTGATCAGGATAAAAGGTCTTATTTAAGTTCCCTCCTTATTTCCAGAAAATGGACCGACTCTTTTACTGTGCAAGCATCCCCTATGTATGTTCATAGAAATTTCACTCAGGAAAAAATAGGCAATGCCCGCGTCGGTTTAGATATCAGTGGCAGATTTAAAATTACGAATCGTTTGGATTTTAGTTTCAGTACCATCCTCACACCCAAAAGAGATTATTTTGGAGAAAACTATACCACTGAATCACAAAAAACGAGCCAAACAAGCATCACACAACTTAGCTCAGACCAGATCAATCTAGGTTTGACAAATGGATCAATTAGCTTAACGGAAGTAATACTTAAAAACATCATTTTAGATGAACCAGTAAAACATAAATTTATACCCATTGGTATAGGAATTGATCTGGAAACAGGTGGCCATGTATTTCAATTCTTTGTTGCCAATACGCGAAGTCTCGCCCACACACAACTGCTACGTGGTGCCGATTTTGATACCACTAAAAAAGAATTTTGTCTGGGATTTAATATTATGAGGCAGTTTAGTTTTGCAGAAGAAAAGGAAAAATGGTAATATAAAACTTTTCTTTTCCTGATATGAAATTATTATTTAGCCTTTTCATTTCCTTATTTTTATTTCAGTGCAATGCAAATATAAATCGACCGAACCTATCGATATTAGATATGGATATCCCATTTGAAAAACTTTCCACATTCGAAAATGATTGGGTGGAAGTGGGAAAAGGTATACAAAATTTTGGAACGAGTCGTCCTCCGCTTTGGGTCAAAACAAAACTAGAAAATACAACTAACTTAGAGCAGGTATTCATTTTAGAATTGGGCGTTTCCTATTTGGATCATATAGAATACTACCAAGTGACGAATGGAAATTTAATTTTTAAAGAAAAGTCAGGAGTATTTTCAAATCCCAAAAATAACCAAATCTTTCATAGAAATCCCTGTTTTCGAATCAAACTAGCTCCTAAAGAAATCACTGATATTTATTTTAAACTTTCGAACTCAGGACTCCTCACTGCCCCACTCCGAATCTGGAATGAAACAGATTTTATCAACAAAACGCAAGGTGAATATATCATCCATGGCTTATATTTTGGAGCCATGATCTCACTCTTATTTTATAATTTATTTATCTATTATTCCATAAGGGAAAGGAGTTTTTTATACTATTGTTCTTATATTCTATCTGTCTTTTTCGTTTATTTGATATTAGGTGGATTTTTGAAACAATTCTTTACACCAAATCATACTTTTTTTATAAAACCTGGATTATTTATAGTATCTTATCTGACAATTTTTTCGGTTTTACAATTTACGAATGAATTTTTGGAAATTTCCAAATTCAATGTCAGGTGGGCCAAGATCCTAAGTTATTCCGCCTACTTTTCATTAGGTATGGCTATCATTTCTCCCTTCTTGGACTTTGGGCTGATGGTACGATCAATGAATGTATTTTTACCATTGGGATCCTTATTGATGATCATTAGTGCGGTTTATGGTTACAATAAGGGAGTCAAACAATCTGAATTTTTTCTCCTGGCATGGATCATTGTCACAATTGGTGTTTTGCTGGAAACTTTAACTAACTTGGGATATATTCCCATGGAATTCTGGCTTGGGCGATTTGGAACCCAACTCTCCTCACTATTAGAAGTGATATTATTCTCAATAGCAATTGGTCGAAGGATCAAAAGTCTTACTCTAGAAAAAGAAAGAGTAAACGCCAAACTTTTATTAATCGAAAAAGATTTGGATGTAGCAAGAAAAATTCAAAATCGAATTTTACCATTACATATACCTAAAGTTTTTGATGCCAAAATCTCTGTCACCTATCTTCCGCTACATGCAGTCGGAGGAGATTTTTATGACTTCCATGAATTTGATGAGAATAAACTCGGGATATTACTCGCCGATGTAACAGGTCACGGAGTGAGTGCAGCTATGGACTCATCAACTGTCAAAATTGCATTTCGAAATGAGAAACAATGGATGCATTCACCAAACAAATTACTATCCAATATGAATCAATTTCTATTGGAAACTCTAGACCAAAGGTTTGTGAGTGCCGTATATTCATATATAGATTTACAGAATGGGAAAATGACCTTCGCGACTGCTGGTCATCCGCCGATTATATTGATTCGCAAGGATCAAATTGTTCCTTTAGAATCAGAAGGATTTCTATTGGGATTTATAACCCATGTAGATTATAATCTTTATACTTTAAATTTAGAAAAAGGTGATAAACTCTTATTTTATACGGATGGATTAAATGATGATATCAGTATAGAAAACACTTCTACCGAAGTTCTAATCGAAGTAATGCGAGAACTAAAAAACAAATCATCAGAAAATTATATAACTGAGATTATAAATTCTTTAAACAAAAAACGCTCACGTATATCAGATGATATTACTGTTTTGTTAGTGGAATTATAAAAATCTCAATCTCTATCTGGGGAAAGAATCACAATATTAAAAGGTTCTCTCTCATTTGCCATTGTTTCTTGCAATGTTTCCGAGTATCTTAGAGCGCCCGTGATGACAGTGCCCGTTGTTAAACCAGCAAATATTCCTTCTTTTTCATAAAGATCAGATTGTAAATGTAGGGCTTCTTCTGAACTTATAGGAAAAGTATAATCTATCAATTTAGGATCAAAAACAGGTGGCAGATAAATTGACTCTTGCTTTTTTTTATCTTTTTCCTTCGCATAATTCACATAAGACGAATTTGGCTTTCCGGCAAGGACTACTTTGATTTTAGAATTTTGAGATTTCAAGTATCTTCCGATGCCTGTGATCGCACCCCCAGTACCAGGGGCAGAAACGATGGCTCCCACTTTCCCTTGTAAATCTCTCCAAATTTCAGGCCCAGTAGTCTTAAAATGAAAATTTGGATTGGCAGGATTTTCTGATTCATCAGGAATCCATCCATTTACTTTTTGAGCTTTAACATTTGCTAATTCCATTAACGATTGTTCGTCGGACTTACTTGCAACTGTTACCTCGGCTCCATAACCTCGCAGTGCCTGAATCCTTTCTGAGGAGGTACCAATTGGCACCAAACAAAATACAGGATATTGTCTAATTTTTCCAATCCAAGTAAAACTAATCGCCGAAGATCCAGCACCGATTAGTACCACTGACATACCGCGCTTAAGGCGCCCTCGCCTCTCTGCGTCTATAAACATAGCAAGCGCTGTGCGGTCTTTGGCGGAACCAGTAGGATTTAAAAATTCTGCCTTAAGGTAAAAATGGATGCCTGAAAACTCTGATCCAATTCGATTCAATCGGATGAGTGGCGTGTTTCCAACCAATTGTAAGATATTATCTTTTATTGGATTGGCAACGGACAATTCCTTCCCAAAAAGACCCTGCACATTGTTCAAGGCTTGGAGAAGGCTATTGCCAAAATCATCTATACCTTTAGAGATAGGATCAAACATTTGTTATTTTACGCGTAATAACTCTACATCAAATATCAATGTGGAATTTGCAGGAATGGGTCCTACTTGTCTATTCCCATATCCAAGATTTGGCGGGATGGTCAATTTTCTTTTGCCACCTTCTTTCATACCGACGATTCCTTTTTCCCAACCTTGAATCACTTGGCCGGCACCTAAATCAAAACGGAATGGTTCCCCTCGATCTAAGGAAGAATCAAATATTTTGCCATTGGTAAGTTTACCCGTATAATGAACCGTAACATTTGTTCCGCGGGCAGCTTCTTTTCCGTTACCGATTTTGGTATCTTGGATCAAAAGATCCTCAGCGATTAGTGACCCGACACTCGTAAAAAACAAAAGGGAAATAAATATAAAATGTTTCATAATGAATTAGACTACACCTTTATAAAGCCAAGGCACTTCTTTTTTATTTTTGGCTTCAAATTCTGTTATTTTATCTGCCTTTTTCATTGTTAGACCAATATCATCCAAACCATTCAGAAGGCAGTACTTGCGAAAACTATCCACTTCAAATTTATAACTTTTGCCTTCTTCTGAAAGAATTTCTTGTTTTTCTAAATCGATGGTTAATTTGGCACCTGGTTTTGCTGATATGGATTTGAATAATTCTTCGACCTGATTTTCGGGGAGTACAATTGGTAACATTCCATTTTTAAAACAATTGTTGTAAAAAATATCCGCAAAGGAAGGTGCAATGATGCAACGAAATCCATAATCTTCTAAAGCCCAAGGTGCGTGTTCCCGAGAGGAACCACAGCCAAAATTATCTCGCGTCAAAAGAGTATTTGCATTCGCATAACGAGGAGCATTTAAAATAAAATCAGGGTTTGGTTTTTGCCCTGCATCATCTAAAAAACGCCAATCGTGAAACAGGTGTTGGCCGAATCCAGATCGTTCTATTTTTCTAAGAAATTGTTTTGGTATGATTTGGTCCGTATCCACATTTGCCTTATCAAGAAGTGCGGCGATCCCAGTGAGTGTTGTAAAAGATTTCATATTTTATTCCTTATTTCCAATCACGTATATCTACAAAATGACCTTCAATAGCAGTAGCTGCTGCCATCGCCGGACCAACTAGGTGTGTTCTGCCACCTTTCCCCTGTCTACCTTCAAAGTTACGATTGGAGGTAGAGGCACATCTGTCTCCAGGTGAGAGAACATCATCATTCATCGCAAGGCACATCGAACAACCTGGGTTTCTCCATTGAAATCCAGACTCGATAAAAATTTTATCCAAACCTTCTAGTTCAGCTTGGCGTTTTACCCTTCCAGATCCTGGGACGATGATCGCCTCAACTGCGGAATTAACTTTTTTACCCTTCACAGTTTCCGCCACAACACGAAGGTCTTCGATCCTTGAATTTGTACAAGAACCGATAAAAACTTTATTTACTTTGATGTCAGAAATTTTTTGACCAGCTTTCAAATCCATATAGGACAATGCTGATTCAGCTGATTTTTTTTGGATCGGATCTGAAAAATCATTTGGCCCTGGCACAACAGCTGTTACAGGAACAACTTGACCTGGAGAAGTTCCCCAACTCACCATAGGTGCAATTTCATTGGCATTGAGTACGACTGTTTTGTCATACTTCGCTCCAGGATCCGTAGCATAGGCTCGCCATTTCTTTTCCGCAATTTCAAATTCGGCACCTTTTGGTGCGAAGTCTCTGCCTTTGATATAAGAGATTGTAGTATCATCTGGAGAGATTAGGCCAGCTCTTGCCCCAGCCTCAATCGCCATATTACAGATTGTCATGCGACCTTCCATAGACAAGGCACGAATCGCTTCGCCCGTAAATTCGATGACATAACCTGTGGCACCATCAGTTCCAATTTTTCCAATGATAGCAAGTACGATGTCTTTTGCTGAAACTAGAGGTGAGAGTTTGCCATCGACTCGGATTTCTAATGTTTTTGGTTTTCTTTGGACTAAGGTTTGAGTCGCAAGCACATGTTCCACTTCCGAAGTACCAATTCCAAATGCGAGGGCACCAAAGGCACCATGAGTAGCTGTATGTGAATCCCCACAAACAATTGTCATTCCGGGATGAGTGAGTCCGAGTTCTGGAGCCACAACATGTACGATTCCATTGTCTGGATGATTGATATCGAATAGACTAATACGGTTTTCTTTGCAATTATTTTCCAAAGTTTGCATTTGTAAAACAGCAATGGGATCAATTTTGGAAAGATCCTTAGTACGAGTGGATACATTATGATCCATAGTCGCAAAAGTAGCATCTGGACGTCTGACCTTACGACCAGTTAATTTTAAGTTTTCAAAGGCTTGCGGGCTTGTGACTTCATGAACTAGGTGGCGATCGATATAGATAATGCAAGTTCCATTTTCCTCATCTACCAAATGATCTTCCCAAATCTTTTCAAACATCGTTTTCATTCGGACTCTCCCTTATCTAAGTCATACCCCGTACTGGGGGTAGATCGTCCAGAGAATTTGAAAGAAAAACTTGCTTGTTTAAGGAGTTTGAACGGTGCTTCCGCTCTGAAATGTTCCGGAAGTACATTTGGCACTTGCCGCAGTCGCATCCGCTATTGTTGGTGAAGTGTAAACGCTGACTATGGTTCCGATACCTGATTGAGAAAGTTTGCATGAGCCGACAACATTTGTTTCTGTACACTTAGAAGTTTGTTTTGTACCGCCCGCTAGACAACTTGTAAAACTGCCATAATAGTTTTGGCAAATTCCAGTGGAGGCACTGTCGTCGCAGGCAAATTGAAACGTAGTTGTACTACCGTTCAATATACCGGTCAAAGTAGCATCACTCACGGCTTGCAAGGCAGTCCCCGTAGTAACGACCGTTAATCCGTTTGCTTCGTAATTTGTCTTGCTGTAAAAGTAAATGAGATAACTACTCGCCTTAAGTAAGGTAAAGGTAAGACTAGTTTCTGTGAGAGTTTTTGTATAATCTGTTCCTTCTGCGGCTAATACATCAGTGTCCAATTTCAAAGGGCAACTTGTTGATTTATAAAAATAGGGAGTTAAATTTTGATTAAAAACTATATTGGTTCCAATTTGACCACCTTTTACCTGTACAACGGCATAATAGGTATCTTGGACAGCGCGTGTGCTGACAGTTTTTGATGTCGTTGCGATTTCCGTATAACCAGCTTTAATCTGATTTGAGATACCAGTGATGGTGCAACCATCAGCGCCAGACTCATTGGCAAGGAGAACTGCTGCTGTCGTCGAATCTGTGGACTTTGTGCCACCACATGCGCTCAAAATCAGAAAAATAGAAAGTAACAATCTCAACATAATCGACTCCTATCTACCACGAAAGGAAAATACAGTTTTGCCAATTTTCACTTCATCTAAATCATGCAAAGCTTTCGGTCGCAAAAGTTTCTTACCATTTAATAGCACACCTTCACTAGATGCACAATCAAAAAGCAATTGTCGACCCCTTACTTTTTTGATTTTAGCGTGCAATATATCTACATAGGGATCATTCAAAACCAAGTCACAATCTTCACCCCTGCCGATCAAAGTTTCATCCGATTTCAAAATATATTTTTCCCCTTGGGAAATGCCTTCTTTGATCACAAGAACCGCTGTGGCATAGGTTTCGCCATAAATTTCTTCCCTTTCGAGAAACTGTGATACGATTTCATTTTCGCGTGCTTTTCCTGTGACCTCACCATACACTCGTTCGTATACTTCTAATTCATTTTTATTTCTTTGATTTTCTTCGGAGAGTTCAGAAATGATGCTTATTTTTTCATTTGAACGCTTAGGTTTATTATATTTTGATTTTGGAACTTCATACCCACGTAAATAATATAGAACTGAAAAACACAAAATGATAAAGAAAAAAAGAACAGGATAAAAAATAAATGGATCTATAAATTTATAATAAATGGTTTTAATCAGAGAAACTTCGTATTGATACGTTAAATTCTTTTCTTCCCCAAATGATATTTCAACATCCGCTTCGAAATATGACCAAGGAGATAATTCAAGTGGGGACTTATAGACTAAGCTTACTTTTGGTAAAGCGAGAGCATTCAGTTCTTTAAAAAGTGCAGAGATTCCTTCTTCACTTGCGATGGAAAAAAATTTACCATTCACATAACTTGCAAGTTTGGTGGTCTCGAGACTATTATGGCCTGCAACATAATATCTTATTTTTTCTTCGTTAATTTTTTTGGCAAAGTCGGCGATTCGAAATTTATCTTCCCAATCATTTTGAAAGCTAAGGGAAATGAAAACTTTATTTGGATGTTCATCTGCCTTCATTTTACCTATCACTTTTTCCCAAGTTCGTAGTGGGTAATTTGGCATTTTCTCTTTGGGTAATGCGAAGGAAGGTGTCAATTTAATCGCAGGTAAACCTTCATAAAAAATAAATTTATCATCTGATTGGACATTGAGGAAAAATTTTCCTTTTGAACGTTCAACTAGAGTCGCAATGTTATGTGAAAATTGAAGTAACCATTTTTTCTCTTCCCAATTCGCATAACTAGGGATAGACAAATAAACATGTAGAGGATTTTGTTCTGTATTTTCGGATAATTTGTATTCGGTGGCAATTTTTTTACCTTCACCAATATCTTCCGAGATCAGCAATTCCCCTTCCTTTCCAAATAAATTTTCGCGTGCAATAAGTTCAACGGTTAGGATCGGGTATTTACTAGAATCAAAACTGGAAATATGGTAACGATCCTCCGAAAAAATAGGAAATATGAGTAACAAGTAAAAAAGAGGGAAACAAAACTTTTTAAACGAAAAGTTTATGCGCATTTTCCAAAGCCTGGCCATAAGGTGAGTGAAGTTCAATTTTTCTTTCCTTGATCGGTTGGCTTTCTACAATTTGCCCTTCTTTCATTATCGTAACTTGGGAGGCTAGACTTTCGACAATGCGAAGGTCATGGGAAATAAAAATCACTCCACGACCAGATACGGAAGCTATTTCTTTGATGCGACGTAACACCCAAAGTTCAGTCGATGCATCCAAACCCGTTGTCGGCTCATCCAAAATGAGGATTCTCGGATTTGCCAAAATTGCCAGAGACAAACAAATTCTTTGTTTTTCTCCACCCGAAAGATTCCTTGGCATCCGTTTCAATAAATTGTATCCGCCTTCTATACCCATATCTTGCCACAAAGAGAGGATTTCTTCCTTTTGAAACTTTGCTTTCAAGCCATACGTATAAAAATCTTGAATTTGTGAAAGTAAATCCCTGTAAGGATGAAACGCCAAATTCGGATTTTGCGGCACAAGAAAGACATTATTGACAAGATTTTTTTGGAATCGTTGATCAATCATTTTCTGCCAGGACAATCCCGCTACATCCCAAGTCTCAAATGTTAAATCCCAAGATTTTGGTAGGATGCCAAAAATTGAAGTGGCAAGTGTTGTTTTTCCGGAACCAGATTCACCAATGATCGCATGTATCTCATTTGGTAACAATTGAAAGGAAAGATCTTTCCAAATGAATTTACCTTCCCCTGATTGTAAGTTAGCATGCGCAATCCGAATCAAGGGTTCCAAAATATTAGTCCAACCCGAAAAGCTCTTTTTCAATAATGCTACATAGGATATGTCCGATCAATATATGAGATTCTTGAATGCGAGCTGTGACAGAAGATGGCACGATCAATTCGAGTGTTCCCTTTCCTGCTATTTTGCCACCATCGCCACCTAACAATAACAATGATTTCATACCGATAGAATTTGCTTCTTCTAGAGCCAGTAAAATATTTTGAGAATTGCCTGATGTGGTAAGGCCCACAAATAAATCATTTGGTTTTCCGAAAGCTTCGAGTTGTCTGCGAAAAACATGTTCATAACCATAATCGTTTGAACAAGCAGTCAGAACCGCCTGATCTGAGTTAAGTGCGATTGCTGGTATGGCCTTTCTTTCGTTTCCACCTTTATAACGTATGACGAGCTCGGCGGCAATATGTGAGGCGTCACAACTAGAACCACCATTTCCACAAAAATATAACATTCCGCCTGAATTGAGAACGTCTACGCAAAGTTTGCCAGCCTTTTCAATGTCAGGTGCTAGTCTTTCAGAAACCTGTTTTTTTACATCAATGGATTCTTGTATGGTTTGTTTGATTTTATTTTGGTATTCCAATTTCTTTATCTCTCTTCTTTTGGATTAAGTCAATTTTATTTGAAAATTCGCTCAAAGCACCTGAAAATCCGAAGAAATTCTTATTTTTTCCATGTGGATAATTTGCCTCACCCGTTTTTCCAGAATTCAAAAAAAAGAATTCATCTCTAACTAGTGTTTTTTGGCGATCTGTCGCTACAGAAGTAAAAAAATCATTCATTTCATCACCCAATGCTAACAAAAGAATGGCGGTCGTATTGGCGGAAAGTTGAAGTAACAGTTGTTCTTTCCAAAACCTTTCCCAATTCAGAATGATCTTCCAGTTTTCTAATTTTCCTAATTCAAAATTCAAATCAGCTTTTGGCAAATTTAGCCTTGTTAAAAAGTCTTCTAATTTTGAATAATCTGATTGAATGGCTTGGTTGAGATTTCCTTCTTCGACAAAAATGATCCCCGCTAACTTTCCGTCTTTATTTGTATAAATCGTATTTCCAGTGGCAATTAGAATTGAAAAATCATTTCCTTCTAATCGAAATAGTTTATCATTTGTTTTGTGAAGTTTATATCCAGATCTTTCCACAACCAAACCTTGTTCTACGCTCTTAGTCAATAATAACTGATTCCATTTTAATTGCGCTTTTTTCCATTCCATGTCTAAAGACTTAGGTTTCGGGATCTCTGCATTTATGGAGATAGCAGGATTTTTTTTCTTCCAGAAAAATTGTAAAATACGCTTAAATAAAGAAGGTTTATTTTTTTTTGCCATAGTCTTTTCTAATGTTTGATGGTCTTTCTATTGAACCATTTTGTAATTCATATATTTTCGCATATTTAAGAAAAGTGGAGAAACTAGAAGCAAGAGCAATATAGAGCCCAGGAATTCCATCTAGAAAACCAAGTTTGAATATATAAATTTCAAAAAATTTTCCTATAGGTTTTAAAATAGATTTTATCAGGGAAAAAGAAATTCCCTTCGAATAACGTGAGTATGCGACTATGGATGAAAATTGATTGATCGTTGTTATTTGGTGAGAGAAGTCTGAAAAACTATAATGTAAAATATTTCCGTTGATTACTTTACCTTTTTTTGCCTCTTGGATTTCTATAAAATCGTGTGGATTTTCGCCAACCCATTTTGCAAATTGTTTTTGGAACAATCTATACCTTCTTTGTGGATACCATCCACTATGACGAATCCATCGACCAAGATGAAATGTTAGACGAGAAATTAAAAATCCTTGTATTTCATGATTCTCTGGTTCAGATAAAAATTTTGTTATCTCTGCATTTAATTCTTTATCTACTCTTTCATCAGCATCAAGAGAAAGTATCCATTCATTTTTACAAAGTGAAATTGCCTTATTTTTTTGCTCTACATGACCATAAAAGGGATTTTCAAAAAACTTAACTTTGTTATGCTTTAAAGAAATTTCTTTAGTTTTGTCAGTACTAAAAGAATCTAAAATGATGATTTCATCTGCAATTGATTCTACCGATAATATACAATCTTTGATATTTTTTTCTTCATTGAAAGTAATGATGGCAACAGAAAGTTTTTTTGTACCTTTAGTGGACACAGAGACCAACTTCGATTTCTATTGTAGCTATGGGCAGTAAGATTTCGTTTAAAAATTTTGATTTTTTATTGCTCGTCCTATATGTATATTCGGCGATCCTTTCCGTCACACTTTCACAGTTTTTTGCCGTTCTATCCATACTTTGCTATTTCATTTTCAAGAGACCAAATTTCAAGGACTTTCCCAGACTTTTTTGGGTAGGCTTTAGTCTTTATATTTTAATCCTTATATCCTCAGCTTTCCAGTCTTGCGAAAGTCCATATTCATTCGGGAAGAAGATGTTAAAATCGGAATTTGGCGATATTTGGATGTTACTCATTTTACTTCCCACTAGTGGATTTTCCATTGCCCAAAAAACAAAATTAAAAACACACCTAAAATTCGCTTCTCTCTTACTTATCACCTTCGGTTGTATTTCTATTTTTTTTCCTTATCGAATCTCGACATTCGTTATGGATGGATTCCAATTTTTGATTGGTAGAAGATTACCGCATCAAATAGCCTTTCTTGATTTCTGGGATTTAGCGATATACCTTCCCATTGGAATCCAAAATACTCACCTAACATATGGGGGTTTACTCGCTTTATTTTTACCTGCTGTTTGGTTTCATTTTTATCGATTGTTAAGACTACATTTACATTCTAAAAAATTTAATAAATTTCCTTTAATTATTTTTGGAATATACTCCATTTTAGGATTACTTGTTTTATTATTGAACCAGAGTCGATCTATCTGGATTGGCCTTATCACCGCATATATATTATTATATAAACCTAAATCAAGTTTAAATCTTTTCAAAAAACATAAGTATACTCTCATATTCTCATTTACTATTTTAATATTTTTGATTGCTGTCATTTTTCAAACAAATTGGTTGTTTCGAAGGAGCATTGAACAATTGTTTGCGAAACAAACTTTAGAAAACCAAAGGGTATGGATTCATAAAGCGAATGTTGAAATATTTCAAAATAATCGAATATTTGGTATAGGTTCTGGCAATTATACAAAATATTTTGAAACCTCTTATATAGATCAAATCGAGAAAAAACCCTATCTCTATTATGAAATACTAATTACACCCAAAGGTCATGCACATCATGATTTTATTCATTTTTTGATTTTAGGCGGAATCATAGGTTCTGGAATTTTTCTATATTATTGGTTTATAATCATAACGAATTTAAACGATTCAAAACATAAATTACCAATTTTTTTAGGCATCTATGCCATCTTTATAGCTGGGATGTTTCAATGTTTTCTGTTAGATGATGAAGTTTATTTAACCTTTCTCTTTCTCGTTGGATTGAATCTTAAAAAAGCCAAATCTAAACCAATTCAATTTTTTGTATTAATATGTATACTCTTACCTTTGATTATTTCAATCTATTCCATTTCTTCTTTAGTTCAAAACAAAGAATCAGATTTATTTATTCACAGAACTAGAGATCTAAACAATTTACTTTCACCAATTGCACAAAAAACAATCAATGGGGATATTCAAAATATTCACCTAACGGAGAATAAAGAATTTTATTTTAAATTGGAAGGATGTCTGAGCCACAAAGTAAATTTGAATGGGAATAAAATACCAAGAGAAAATCCTTTGCTTTTAAACATATCTCTTCCAACAGACGTGAATGATAATTACCCAAATTCTTTAGACATAGAACTCAGAGAAAGAGATAGTTTTGATCAAGACCAAAAATTTAAAGCCCATTCCGAAACAGTGATCAATGTATTTAAAGAAAAATTAAATTCGGGAAACAATTTGATTCAAGTACCAATTCCAAGCATAAAGGCAGATTCAGAAATTAAATTTTATGACCTAGGCATTCGTTATTTTTTTCCTAACCAAACGGATGCTATTTTACCAATCATATCTTTGAATCCAAATTGTGACTGATCCTTATTTTGCTTTGGCATTAAGTAAAAGTTTAATAATTTCTTCATGCTTTTTTTCACGAGCCAAAGAAAGTGCCGTTGATTCATTGTCATCTTTAGAAACGATATTTACATCAGCACCTGCATCGATTAATAATTTAACAACTTCAATGTGATTTTCTGTGGCCGCAAACATCAAAGGTGTATAGTTCAATTGGGCAAGGTGATTTAGATTCGCTTTCTTTTTTATCAGATAAGAAACAGCTTCCGTTTCACCATATTGAGAGAAAAAACAAAGCGGACTTAAATTTCCATTGTAACTCCCTTCATTTATATCAAAATTAAAATTAAGCAATACATCAGCTATATCAAATTTTTTTGCTTTTAGAGCTTCGACGAGCGGTCTAGGGGAAATCAATTTAGTGCGGATTCTTTTTTCATAGTCAATGCCTGAATCCAAAAGGATCTGGACGATTTCAGCATTACTACAGCGAGTTGCTTTGACTAACATCGTTTCATGCTGAGTATTTGCGTTAATATCAGCATTGTTTTTGATAAGGAGTTTTACAATTTCACTATTTTGATTGCAGGCGGCCAACATTAAAGGTGTTATGAATCTTTCATCACTGACATTTGGATTTGCGTTTGCTTCTAAAAGTAATTTGGTGATTTCGTTTTTATTTTCTTTTACAGAAAGACTTAAGGGGGTAATACCAGCCTCTACTTCTTCCAAGTTCACTTTGGTTTGAATCAATTTTTTAACTTTCGATATATCATTTGATCGAATGGCATCTGTTAACTCAGAGGCATGAATATTGAAAACAGATATACAAATCAATAGGTAAATTAATTTCATAAATTAATTTTATCTTTTTATTTCCTAATGCCAAGAAAAATTCCTATGTTAAATGAGATTCTGAACAGATTTTTAGTATGGGAAAATGAGAAAAGGGTTTTTAACCAATGGTAATTTATTGTCAAATATTGCATTGGCATAACACTTGATAGATGATTTAGGTCAATAAGGAAATTTGATCCTACGAATATTTATATGATAAAAGGCACCATTCATGACTACTCGCCCCTAAACTTGCAAATGGAATCCGAGATGGGATTGCCTATGCTGCAAATACCATGACTAGGAATTTCAGTGATGGTATGAATGCGTCTGGGGTTATCCTGTCTTCAAAAAAGAAGACAATTTTTTTGCAGAAAAAAGCAAGAGGTGCAAATGATATGGGAGGAAATACTAATTTAAATGGACAAGATTACTGCGTATTTGTCGAAAGACTTATTAAAGAAAAACCTTGGACAAAATAAATAAACGAAAATGAGAAATAAATTTTGGAAAATATTCAAAATTCCTCTATATTTGGCTGCCACTGTCTCAATAATAGTCTCAATTATATTTTGTTTAATTACAATTGAACAGAATCCGATGGAATTTTGGAATCGAGACGGGAATACTGATTTATTATCTATAGCTATATTTTTGTTAAATTTATTTATTCGTTTTTTTCCGGTATTTTTTTTAACATTCGGGATACTCCATTTTTTTATAAAATATGTAACAAAAGTAATGAGATATTAATCTGAACTTAGCCTAGAAAAAACTACTATCACGAATGATTTGGTCGAACAGAAAGAAATATTTGTGACATAATTAATTTCTTGTTTCATGACTGGCAGTTCCCCCCACACCACCGATCGAAGCGGAAATCCTTTCACAAAGTGATAAAATCTAAATAGCGAGCATTATGCGAAAGATTGAAGCGGAGAGCGGGATCGTGTCACCGAACTAAATGTATTTTCATATAACACATCCGAGGTGCCTAAAGTATTAGTATAGATTATCGTATTCGATCTTTCCCAGGACAAACAAACCTTGTTTCCATCGGTAACGGAGACATGGATGTCGAAGTCCTTCCTTCGAGCACGGAGGTGAGAGGGAAGGGAGATGGGAACAAGGTTTGCACGATTGAAGCGGAGAGCGGGATCGAGTCACCGAACTAAATGTATGTCCATATAACATATCCGAGGTGCCCAAAGTATTAGTATAGATTATCGTATTCGAACTTTCCCAGGACAAGCAAACCTTGTTTCCATCGGTGGTGAAGCCCAGGGATGGGCGTAACGGGGCATTCGAACACGGAGGTGAGACAGCCCCGAGATGGGAACAAGGATTGCACGATTGAAGCGGAGAGCGGGATCGGGTCAGCGAACTAAATGTATGTCCATATAACACATCCGAGGTGCCCAAGAATACATTAGAGGACGAATTATGGAATTGACTCGAAGAGGATGAGTGCAGAGAAATGCAGATGATCCCTACTGGTTACGAGAATTTTGATTTTTGGGAATTAGGTTAAAGGAATAAAATTTAGAGAAAATTCTGAAGCGGTCATTTGGAATGATTCCTGAAACGGGAATTGCTCAAACTAACTTACTTGCTGGCTTTTAGTTTTCGCCCGTCCTGCTCGTTGCTTCGGAATCCTGTCCGAAGAGAAATGCTTACGCTCTCTATGGGTCGCTAGCATTTCTGATACTCGCAGTCGTTAGGGTTCCATACCTGGAGCGGGAATCGAACCCGCACGGGATTACTCCCACAGGATTTTAAGTCCTGTGTGTCTACCAATTCCACCATCCAGGCAAAATGCTATAGGTTATGATTTTTTGAAGTCCGCTTACGTCAAGGGAAAACAAATCTCATGGAGGCGTCGGCCGGATTCGAACCGGCGGTCAAGCTTTTGCAGAGCCATGCCTTACCACTTGGCCACGACGCCCTATAGGACTTTGGATAGGCTAAAATTGCGGACCCTAGTGTCAAATGGATTTAAGTTTCACATTTTAACCAGTTTGTAACAAAGAAAGATAAGAAACTCATTGGAACTTACCAAGGTAAATTTTTCCCTTCATTTATGATGAAATTAGTAACATTTATTTTTATAATTTTTCTCTTCGTTGGAAATGTTTTGGCGGACACAGTCACAATTAAAAAAACAAAAACAAATATTGAAGACGTTAAGACTACTGCGACTAGCCCAACGGAAACAACAATAGAAGCAAAAGATGGAACCAAACAAGTATTAAAAACTAGTCAAATTACAATTGTTCCATCAGCAGTTACTTGGGGTGAAATAAAGCCAGAAGAGAAACCAGGCTTCTTTAAGAAGTTATTCTCATCAAGTCCAGCACCTGTACAACATGAAACTACTGTTAGTCAAGGGACGGAAAAAAAAGAAGAAGCTCCCAAATCCTTTTTGGAACGACGATTTCCAGAAATGGCAATGGGTGGAATGGTTCTTTTATACTTTTTACTGCCTTAAATTATTCCCACTCTATGGTTCCCGGTGGTTTATGCGTCAGGTCATAAAAAACCGCGGAGATTTTTGGAATATCGCATAGCTCTTTTGTTATGCGAGTGAGAATTTTTCTATCCATTTCATAAAAATTGGCCGTCATTGCTTCTTGCGATTCAACAGGTCGAAGAACGATTCCATACGTATTTGGAATTAGCCCCACAGGAATCAATACCACTGGCATTTGCCAAATATCTTTTTGGATGTTCTCTTCATAAAGAATGCGATTGACTATGGAATCCGCTTCACGAAGTAAATCTGCATGTTCTTTGTCCAATTTCACCTGAGTGTAATGAAATGAATTGGGTATTTCTTTAACGCCTGGCATAAACACGACTCGGTTTAGCTCTTTGATGCTATTTGTAATTTGAATCGAAATTTTATCCAATTCTTTCCAAGAGATACCATCATCGCTAAGTACGGCGGCATGGGCATAACTTCTTTGGTCGCCTTGGACACCCACGGATTGGATCGGTAGGATACCACAGAAAAGCGAAGTGCCTGATTTTAATAATAGAGATTTCAATTTTGGCAGAACTTCCATCGCTTGATTTTCCTTGGAGGCAATCATGCGAACCACAAGGCCTGGACCTGGAAAAGGATGGCGGCTGATCCAAATAGAAGGAAGCCCAAGCATTTTGCCAAGATCTCTGACTTCATCTTTATAAAGATCTACGATCGGTTCGACGATATTGCCCTCTTCTATCAATTTCTGAATGGCAGGCACTCTGTTGTGGTGCGTTTTAATTTTATGTGAATGTTTAGTGCCACCCGATTCGATGGTATCAGGATAGATTGTTCCTTGGCCAAGGATCCAATGTTTAGAATCTAAGTTCATAGACAAAACAGCCTTTGCTTGTTCTGATAAAAATAGATCACCTACGACTTTTCTTTTTTCTTCTGGTTCAGTTTTTTCTCTTAGCTCCGAATAAAACTCCTTACTTGCATCCCAAACAGTTAAATCAAAGCCCATTTTATCTAAATTTTCTTTTAGATCTTTGACTTCATTTTTACGCATAAAGCCTGTATCGACTAACAAACCTTTAACCCTATCTTTACCAAGTGCTTTTGCGAGTAATAAATAGGCTACAGAAGAATCCACTCCTCCTGATACGAGTAAAAAAACATTTTTCCCTTCAGGAACTTTTTTTCTTAAAAAATCAATTTCCTTTTCTAAAAAAGCTTCGATATTCCAAGTATTGGACACACCACATAACTGAATAAAGTTGGATAAAAGTTTTTCTCCTTCTTCTGTATGAGTCACTTCAGGATGGAATTGTATACCAAATCGATTTTCTTCTTCATTGGACACGAAGGCATATGCACAATCATGGGATTTACCTATTGCCACAAAACCTAAAGGGAGTTTTGTGACTTCATCACCATGGCTCATCCAAACCATAGTTCTTTTTGTCATACCTTTTGTTAATTTTGATTCTTTATTTTCTAATAAATGTAATTCAGCAGGACCATATTCTTTGTTATGTGAGGAAATAACTTCCCCTCCCAATTTTTGCATTAATAATTGGTGGCCATAACAAATACCTAAAATTGGGATTTTAAGATCTAAAAAATGATTCGGTAAACTGGGTGCATTTTTTTCATACACACTAGATGGGCCACCGGAAAGAATGATGCCCGCATAAGAGTTGTATGTTTCAAAGGATTCTTCATTGCTTAAAATCTCAGTATAGGCACCGAGCCTTCTTACTCGTGAGGCAATCAGATGAGCGTATTGGCCTCCAAAATCGATGACGGCTATTTTTTTATCACTTTTCATGGGATGATTCCAAAATAATTTTGCAAATACCAGGGTAAACAAATGTCGGAAAAAAAATCGGAATCTTTATACGAAGACAAACAAGACCATATCCCTGCCTGGAAAACCCCTGAGATAGAGTGGTTTGATAATGTTTACGCTGGGCGCGAATATACGATAGAGTTCACTATACCAGAATTTACGGCAGTTTGCCCAAAAACGGGGCTACCTGACTTTGGATCGATTTTTATTGAATATGCACCAAGGACACGTTGCATAGAACTCAAATCTCTAAAAGAGTACTTCCTATCTTTCCGCAATGTAGGCATTTTCCACGAGAATGTCGTAAATAAAGTCCTTGAAGATTTGGTCACTGCGGTGGATCCATTCTATTTAAAAGTCGTCGGTGACTATAATGTACGGGGTGGTGTTAAGACAGTTGTTAAGCGAGAATACAGAGCCTAAACTATGGAAATATTGATAGGCTATATTGCGGCCATTTTGACTACTTTATCATACTTACCTCAAGTTATGCGCGTTATTCTTACTCGCCAAACACGCGATATATCCAGAAACATGTATATTTTACAAGGTATAGGCGTATTTCTATGGTTAAGTTATGGAATTAGCCTATCCAACCTACCTATCATTTTGGCAAATGCGGTCACATTTGTTTTTGTTTGTACAATTTTGTATTATAAAATATTTAAAGAATCAGTAGAGGAAAAATCTTGAAAAAAGCATACGTAGACAAAGACAATTGCACATCTTGCAACCAGTGTGCCGATAACTTCCCGAAATACTTTATGATGGATGAAGAAGATCTTTCACAAACGCATATTAATGGCGATGCGATAAATGATGCCCTAATTCCTGAGGAAGATGAGAAAAAAGTACAAAAAGAAATGGATGAATGTCCTGGTGAATGTATCCACTGGAAAAAATAATTTAGTTACATTCTAAATTTAATAAATTACAGGAAAGGTTAAATACATCTTTTACAGAATGTATTTTCCAAGCTTCTTTATCTCGCATACCTTTCCAATAAAATCCACCAATGGTTTTCATCCTGAGATCACTTTTATTAAAACCATGGCCATATAACAAAGATTTATTTTCTGAAAATATTTCCCCTTTCCTAGACCCTGAGAAATAAATACCTTCTTTGGAATAAATCCATGCAATTGCTTCAGGGTGTTGGGCTTTCAAATCAATATTTGTGATCAAGGTATCCATTTGGATTCCAGGACAAAGTGATTCTAAATCCAATTTGATTTTATTAATTTCGGCATCCGTCGGTTGTCTCTTTCCGGGTAATAAAAGAGCCGAACCTCCTGAACTTTTAAATATAAAATCAAAAGTATGGGTTTCGGCTTGAATAAATCCCTCTTTCAATAAATACAAATTAGGTGAACAGGTTTTTGTAGCAGAGGCGAAACCATGATCAGAGATTAAAATGAGAGCGATCTTTTTATCTTCATACAATTTTATATTTTTAATAAATTCACCAAAAGAAGCATCTATCTCTTTTAATTTCTCAATGGCTTTTTCTGAATGAGGACCATATGCATGGTGATAAGAATCCAAATCAGTTGTATAAACAAACATTAGATCAGGATTGTAATTGTGATATAACCAAGTGGCGGTTTTAAATTTGATTTGATCTTTGGTGGTATCACTTAACACCTCACCCACACTCTTTTCAGCTAATCTATGTAAACCAGGTGTAGATAATGCCCGTAAGATTTTGTTATCCTCGGTTATTTTTTTTCTCCAATATTGTGGTAAGTTATAATCAATCGTTGCACCAACAGTCACTGGCCAAAAAACATTTGCTGTGACTTTCTTTTGTTTTTGTGCTAAATCCCATAAAGTAGGCACTTTGATATCTTCTGAATACCACATCCAACCTCCATCATTGAATTCAAAAGGGTCAAGTGGGGTATTGTTAAAAATTCCATGAACACCAGGATTAACGCCTGTTATCATTGAAGTATGCGAAGGATACGTGACAGAAGGATCCACTGAATCAACAGTAGATGAAAATGAAGATTTTTGAGAAAATTCTTTGATATGTGGAATCTGATCTAAAATTTCTGGAGATTCAAAATAATACCCAGGGAATCCATCAATGGATAAAATGATAAGCCGAACACTTGTTTGTTTAATTTTAGTTTTTTTCGCTTCAACTGATGAGACAAAAAAAATTAATAATAAAATGACAAATAATCTCGTGAAAAACCAAACTCTGACCAAGAAATTAAAACTGAATTTAATATTCTTGTTCGGAACGAGTAGATCCAAGAAGTTCATCTGGTATATCTTCTATGGAGTCACCAATTTGGATCGCAAGACGATTTCCCACTTTACCAGGAGTCGCTTTGAATTTTCCACGGTCTCCGACCTTGACTGTCAAATCAGACTTAATCGGTGTATTTTCTAATTTGATGACATCACCCATTTGTAAATTCATTAGATCATTCAAACTGATGTCTACACTTCCCACTTCAGAGATAAGGGGGATTTTCACCTGGTCCAATCGCTCTTGGATGACCGCTCTGTTTTCATCCACTTCACCTTTACGAATCGAGGAATACCAATACTGTGCAGAAAGTTTGTTGATGATCGGTTCGATGGTGATATAGGGAATACAGAGATTTGTCATCCCTTCCACTTCCCCTACTTTTGTTTCCAATGTGATTAATACCACCATATCATTAGGTGGAACGACTTGGGCGAACTGAGGATTTGTTTCAATGTTTCCAAGCCTTGGGCGAAGGTCAATTACCGTTGACCAAGACTCACGCAAGTTTCCAAGGATACGAACAATGATACCTTCCATTACGGAAAGCTCGATATCAGACAATTCTCTATTTACTTTAGACGATTCACCTTTACCACCAAACAAACGATCTATGATCGTAAAGGAAATGGATGGATCGATTTCCAAAATCGCAGACCCGCGCAATGGGTCCATATTGATCACGGCAAGTGTTGTGGGATTGGGAATGGAACGGATGAATTCTTCGTAAGTCAACTGGTCAACCGATGCTACGTGCACAACAACTAAAGCTCGTAGCTGTGCCGAAAGACCAGTTGTCGCCAAACGTGCAAAAGTTTCATGCATCATCTGTAATGTACGAATTTGGTCTTTTGAAAATTTATCTGGCCGTTTGAAGTCGTAAATTTTTACTTTTTTCTGTTCACCAACAGATGAATATTCATCTTCAGAAACTTCACCAGAAGATATGGCATTTAACAGAGCATCAATTTCGTCTTGTGATAGAATTTCTGTCATTTTTTTACCTTTACCAATAGATTCTTAATTTGCCAAAACTCTGTTCGATTTTTGTCATCTTTTTGCATGGAATAACTATACTCATATCTGCTTTTGAATCTTCCCTGCATTCTTTCCACATAAACTTGGACTCTTGCATTATTTTGACTTGGATAATCAACAGAAAGGACTTTATAATATTTCAAAACTCCCGAAGGTGCGGTCGTTAAATAATCTTTGAATTCTTCTATGATAGAATCTCTTTCAGATACAGGACTATCCACAAAAATAGCACTGAACCTATCGTAATTCAAGATATATTCAGAAAAATCGATCCACTTAAAATGAGATTCCCAATTTTTCTTCATCTCGGCACCTAAGAATAAAAAGATGGTTTCTTCGGGTGTGATGCGTCCAAACTCACTATTGTTTTGTGTAGATATCGAAAAATTCCTATCTCTTTTATTTTTCTGGTAAAGAAAAGAAGCAGTATTTTCAGACCTTAAAAAGCTTTGTTTATCTTCTGTATAATTGGGGTAAAAATAACCAGTGATAAAGTATTTATGTCCAGGCTGAAACGAATAGAGTTCATCTAAGTAAATGGATTTAGAAAAAGTTTCATGCCGATGCAGAGTGATTTCTTTATTTTCATCCCCGACTAAATTGAGGACAGTGCTTCGTCTTTTTAGGATGGGGTCCTGAAAATCGGGATCTTCCAAAGGAGAAACCAAACGATCATCTTCATCTTTGATAATGATTTGAAAACTATATCTATAATCACCGGCTGGAAATAATCTGACGACTTCCTTTCCTGAATTTGTGATCGAATATTGTAATGGAATCCTTTCGCCTTCTAAAAAATTGCGCTGAGGCAATTGAATTTTGATACGCGATTGAAGGGCTGTAAAATTTTCTACCCTCTCGCCACGAGCATCACGATCTGGTACCGCATACATTACTTGCGATAAAAGGAGGGTAAGGGTGAGACAAATTCCAAGACGCATACACTTTTTATTTCGGCAGATTTTGGAATTTAAAAATGTTTTTTTTAAGACATAAATAGCTATGATGCCTTTCTTTTCGCATCATTGAGTATATAGTCTGCAATGCGAATGAGTCTTTCCATGACGGACTTCAATTTTTTGTATTGGTAAAAGTTTTCACGGTGTTTGTCCAAATGGGATTCGATGAGAGCGATCGTTTTTGTAGATAATTTCAAATTTTTGACTTCGCTTTCCGTGATTCCATAGAGATTTGCTTCGGAAACAAAACGATTCAGTTCTTTGACTAGACTTTCATCTGTTAAATCCTGAATTTCAAATACCTTCTCAATTTTTAGTATAAAATCTGTTATGGTTTTTTTGATCTTGGCTTCTTCTTCTGTCGGTTTACGTTTCGAAGTCACTTGGTTTAAATTTTCATATCGATCCAGAGCTTGTTCATATAAATCATGAACTTTCTTTTTCTGGCTTAAAATAAAACTTAAAAAAGATAACATGCCTACAAAAGTATCAGGATATCTTTGTATTCCACCAACTTCATCTAGAGCACGAGCAAAACCTTCTTCATCATGAGGAACATTTTTTATAAATGTCAACACAGGATCAACGGATGATCCTGCCGTATACTTTTGAATCGTCTCTATTCCTTCTAAATAATTCATTGTCGTTTATCAATGATGGAAATATGTTTAATTGTTGTTTGTAAATTGCCCTTCTCTATGATCCTGTCCAAAACCTCAAAGCCAGTGATCAATTGGCCAAATACAGTGTGGATGCCTGTTAGGTGCATGTTGTCGATTTGATTGATAAAAAACTGAGATCCGTTTGTATTGGGTCCAGCATTTGCCATAGCAAGTGAGCCCCTTACAGGCGTTTTACTTGTGATGACTTCATTAAAGCGGTAACCCACTCTATGTAGCACTTCTAAGACAGGCAGTTCTAAAGCTTCCATATAAGCTGCTTCTACTTCTTGGCCTTTCGCTTCCAAATCTTGTTTTGATTGGATGTTAAATTCTGAAAATACGATTCTCTGCAATTGGGTTTGGTATTGAGGTGCATCCTTTACTTTGATTCCATCGAGACCTAAAGATTTACCATTGATCTCATCATCAAATTTGTAACCAGGCCCACCTGTTCCGTCTCCTCTAGGACAACCACCTTGCGCCATAAAATCTTTGATCACTCGGTGGAACTTTAAACCATCATAGAACGGGCGTTTTTCTGGGCCCTTGTCTGTTTGGAATTCTTTTTCCCCTTGGGCAAGATCAATAAAATTTTGTACAGTTTTGGGAGCAGCATCTGCATAAAGTTCAATGACAAGGTCTCCTGCAGTTGAATTTATAATCGCATAAATTGCTGGTTTATCTGGGAGCTTTGCGTTTGTGGTTTCTAGTTTTTTAACAGTAACACTTTGTTTCGCATAACTGATAGGTTCATATGTTATTTTTTTAAATCGTTTGTTAGAACAGGATGTCATTAAAAATGAAACAACAAACATAGAGAGGATGAGTTTTGAAAAAAATTGATTTAACATTATCTTTATTCCTATTTTCCTTTTTTAATCTTTATCATTTTGCTAAGTTCTTTTAACTTTGATTTGGCTACTTTGATTTGTTCCCATTGTCTGGGTTTTGCCGTTCCACCTTGGACATTTTTTTTATCGCAAGAAGTCTCTAAGTTGATAGCGGCCGCGTAACCTGGATCAATAAGCGCCATATGCACTTTTTCCCTTTCGCTCGCAGGAATCGAAAATAAATCCCAACCCCTTTCCTGGCAAACCCGTACCAATTCTCCAGTGATTTCATGCGAAGTTCGAAATGGTATCTTTTTTTCCGCCACGAGCCAATCGGCGAGATCTGTTGCTGTAGAAAACCCTGATTTCAAACTGCGAAGGGTATTTTCTGGAAAGATTTGGATGCCATTTACCATATCTCTGACACCTTCGATTCCCAATTTTACTTGTTTCATGGAATCAAACAAAGGGATTTTATCCTCCTGAAAATCTCTGTTATAAGCAAACGGAGTGCCTTTCATCATAATAAAAACATGATTCAAACTTCCGATCACCCTTCCTGCTTTGCCACGTAGAAGTTCGGCTATATCAGGATTTTTCTTTTGGGGCATAATGGAGGAACCAGTTGTGAGGGAATCAGGCAAACGGAAGTAGGAAAATTCTTGGGAGGAAAACAAAATCACTTCTTCGCAAAACCTTGATGTGTGTATAAAGAATTGGGATGCTGCAAACAAAAATTTCAAGACATGATCTCTTTGGCTCACAGCATCAATGGAATTTTCAGAAATTCCATTGAGACCCAAATCTTTTTTTAAAAATTGTCTGTCGGTGCGGTAATTGACACCCGCAAGCGCACCAGAGCCTAATACTAGTTCATCGGCGCGAACATATGCCGCAAAAAATTCTTCAAAGTCGCGAACATTGGCCCAAAAGTGAGATAAAAAATAATGGGAAGCACGTATCGGTTGTGCAATTTGTAAATGAGTATAACCTGGAATCATGGTATTTACATTTTTTTCTGCTTTAACTATCCAAGTCGCAAGTAACTCTAAAAGATCATTTAATATGATATAAATTTCGTCTTTCAGATACAACCTAACATCTTGAGAGACTTGATCATTCCGAGAGCGAGCTGTATGTAATTTTTTTCCAATATCTCCAATTATCTCTGTTAAGCGAACCTCAATAGACATATGGATATCTTCATTTTCAATTTTATATTCAAATTTTCCCGATTCTATTTCCTTTCGTATCTGACCAAGTCCCGTTTCAATTTTTTTTTGTTCTTCATTTGTTATGATGCCAATTTTTTTAAGCATCCTGGAATGGGAAATGGAACCATTGATATCTTGTTTGTACAATTCTTTATCATAACTGATGGATTCACCGATCCGAACCATAAGGGAAGACGGGGACTCCGCAAAACGACCACCCCAAAGTTTTTTTCCTTTCATTTATTCTTCCTTATCATAGGCTTCTTCTGTTTGATTGGCCCAAGCCTTTAAAATTTCAATGTCTTCAACCGATAATTTTGATTTTGGATGCAGAATTGCATAACTGTATAAGGGCATCTCACCCTCTTCGATTTCTTCTATGATACTCGACGTGGCCGTAGCTTTTTTTTTCAGCGAAAGATTTTCCCATTCGGAAAAATTTAATTCCGTCCTGCCATCTACCACGTGTTTTGCTGTCAAAACTGAAATGGGGAAAATATAGGAATACCAAGGCCAATTCGTTTTCATAGAATGGCAATCATAACAACTCCTCTCTAATATAGCAGTCACTTGTGGAGAGGCACTTATTGGACTAAGTTCTGGATGCGTATTTCGATCTACGGGTACCAATTGCAAAAGCAAGAAAACGATCGTTGTTATTAGGAAAATTGTTTTCTTCATTCCTTCCAAACTTTCTAATTTCAGAAAGAAACAAAGTATAATTTTCTTGCCATAAGTCACTTTCTATTGCCCACTCTCATTGCGGAGCCCCAAACATTGGACATCATATTTCAAAATGCACCTTATTTCTGGATCATTAGTGGACTTATTTTTATAGGATTAGAATTTATTTTTCCAGGCACTTTTATCATGTTCCTTGGCATTGGTGGACTTATCACTGGGATTGCTGCGCGTCTCATTCCATTGAGTTTTACGAGCCAGGCTATCATATGGATGGCATCCACTCTCGGGTCATTGCTCATTGGTGGGCATTTTGTCAGAAAACTTTTTAAATCAGAAAAATCGGTAGATCCCTTTGTGAAAGACGATTACCTAAATCAAATCGTGTCCGTAGAACAAGATGTTTTGGTCGGACAGTTGAGTGGAAAGGTAAGATTCCAAGGAACAGTCTGGGATGCGATTTCCACTGAATCTCGTATTCCTAAGGGGGAAAAAGTACGCATTCTCAAAAGAGAAAATCTTACCTTTATCGTAGAAAAAGTTGATATGATGCCTTAATCTTTTTACTCACTAAAAAAAACAAAAAACATAAAAAATCCTTTTTTCTTTCCGCTTGCTTCCTTAGACTTACGACTTATATTCATTTAAGGAGTAAAGACACATTCATGGATAATGTTATAGTTGTATTATTTGTTTTGGCCGTCTTCATCGTTCGAAAAACGGTCATCGTTGTTCCCGAACAAAACGAATTTGTTAAAGAAAGACTTGGAGTCTTTCAAGGGGTCTTAAAACCAGGATTCTATTTTATGATTCCTTTTGTAGATCAAATCCGTTACCGCCAAAATCTTAAAGAACAAACGATAGATATCGCACCGCAAGTTTGTATCACAAAGGACAACGTTTCCGTCGAAGTCGATGGAGTTTTGTATATGAAAGTTATGGATAGCGAAAAGGCATCTTATGGTATCGATAATTTCATGCTCGCCACATCTCAGTTAGCTCAAACAACACTCCGCTCCGAAATTGGAAAATTGGTTTTGGATAATTTGCTTTCGGAAAGGGAAGAAATGAATGCCAATGTGGTTTCCAATATTGACAGAGCTACCGATCCTTGGGGTATCAAAGTCACAAGATACGAAATTCGTAACATAACTCCTCCTAAACAAATCCTTCTCGCTATGGAAGACCAGATGAAATCAGAGCGGGAAAGAAGAGCTGAGATCACAATCTCCCAAGGGGAAAAAGAATCTCTCGTAAATAAGTCTATGGGCGAAATGCAAGAATCTATCAATATTTCCGAAGGGGAAAAGTTTAGACTTGTGAATGAAGCAACTGGCCGCGCGAAAGAAATTGAACTTATCGCCACAGCTACAGCTCGGGGTTTGCAATTGGTATCCGAAGCCATTTCCAAAAAAGGTGGGAAAGAAGCTGTTAGTTTACAAATTACCCAAGAATACCTCGATGCTCTTGGAACTATCTTAAAAACTTCTAAAACAACTGTCGTTCCAGAAAATTTAGCAAACATCGGTGGGGTCTTTGAAGGGCTTTCTCGTATCACAACAAAATTACCTCAAGGAGGCGCCGAATAATATGGATTATCATATCATTGTATTTTGGGCTATTGTCACAATTTATTTAGCTTATAAATTATTCAGATGCATTCGCATCATTCCTGCACAAGATGTTTTGATTGTGGAAAGACTTGGAAAATACAGCCAATCTCTACGAGCCGGTTTTCATATCATTCTGCCATTTCTTGATAGAGATTCCTATTACCACACTCTTAAAGAACAAGCCATCGATGTGGAACCGCAAATTTGTATTACGCATGACAACGTACAGGTGAAAGTGGATGGAGTGATTTATTTAAAAGTCATAGATCCAGTTCGTGCCTCATACGGAATCCAAGACTATAGGTTCGCCTCAATTTTACTCGCACAAACAACGATGCGGTCTGTCATCGGAACTATGGAACTGGACAAAACCATTGGTGAAAAAGATTTGATTAACTCAACCATTGTTGCAGCTCTTGACCAAGCATCTGAACCTTGGGGCATCAAAGTAAATCGCTATGAGATTTTAAATATTGTTCCACCTAAATCTGTGTTAGAAGCCATGGAAAAAGAGAAAAAAGCTCAGATCGTAAAAAGATCTCAAATTTTACTTTCGGAAGGCGAGAGAGATTCTCGTATCAATAGATCTCTTGGTCTCAAAGAAGAAGCGATCAATAAATCGGAAGGGGAAAAACAAAGAAGGATCAACTCCGCAGAAGGTAAGGCAAATGAAATTGAAGCACTAGCGGCCGCTACAGCAAAAGGGATAGAATCCATAGCGAATGCAATTTCTGACCAAACAGGTTCTGCTGCGATCAAACTTCAAATCACAAAATCTTTCATTCAAAACTTCTTACAAATTGCAAAAGAAAATACAGAAATTCTCATCCCTGCGGACGTAATGAATTTACCAAATTTAATTGCTAATTTGACGGAAGGGAAAAAACCAAAAGTTTAAAACTCATCTTTGAATTTAAACTAGAAATTCACTAACTAAAAAAAGTACTAATTTAAGAGTCTTTTTTTAGTTAGTTTTAGTTTAAGATTTAATAATTTCCACCGATGATCGGACGAGCATCTAGAGGCAATAATTTGGGATTCAAAAAATAAGAAGCATCTTTTTTTAAAGGTTTCACATCACGTAAGTTTGTTGCCTTTTCTTCCAATTCCAATTCTGATTTTCCAAAAACAACTAAGTCTGGAACCTTATCACTATCAGAGTCGATTTCAGCTCGATCTTGGTAGATAAAAATTGTAGGGAATCCTTGTTTCTTACTATCGACTTCACGTTTCACAACGATCTTTTTATAATTATAGTACTGAGTGCTTTCAAAGAAACCATCATGATCTGAATCTTTTTGCGAAATCGCAATGAAATCATTTGGTAACATCCATCTGATTAAATCAATTTTACCATCATGGTTTTCATCTACTTCTTCATGAACTTTAACCATTGTTTTGAGGTCTTTTGTGTTTGGATCTTGGTAAGTTGCAGATCCTTGCCAAATCATTTCATCAGAAGAACCATTTCCATTTTTATCGATCTCAATATAAATAACACGGTAACTTCCCTTCTCTGGTATATAATATCCAGTTGTATCAATAGACCCATGACCAGTTGTATCGACTGGCATCATTCGGATTTCTGCACCAAAGGGTAATGGTATCGATTTGTCTTTGCAATGCGTGAGGGAAAGCGTGAAAAGGGTTAATAGTAAAATTCGAAGCATAGCTTTGAGGGTATGAAAAATTGAATCTCCAGCGCAAGTGTTTTTACTTACATATTTTGGTTTGCAACCTTCTTTGGATCCAATCTTTTAATTAATTCATATCCAATCGTTTGCAAAGAAAATAACAGTTGTGACCTTCTGGGTAATCTTCGATAAGACCGACTTGTTTGTATCCGTATTTTAAATAAAATTTAGGGGCTTGGAAACCAAAGGAATACCCAAATACCAAAGTGGCAGATCGAACCTTGGCTTCCTCTTCCACTCTTTGCAGTAAACGTGTACCTATATTTTTGCCACGTAGGCTGTCATCTACCCATAACAATTGGAGGTTGAGGCCTTTAAAAAAAAGATAACATAGGGCGCCTGCTACGATCTTTTCTTTTTCTTTCACAAGTAGCGAAAAAAAAGAAACGGATGATAAATTAGAATCTTTGACTTTCTGCATTCCATAGATGTGCAATTTGTCCCAAAGATAGGTTTGAATTTCTTCGGTCGGGTCTTCGGTGAGTTCGATATGTAACTTAGGCGAAGTCATGAGATCAAAAATGAAAGGCGGGTGCTCCCCCCAATCGTTCCATTGGATTTACGATTTGAGTGATTTGGATTCCATAATAATCATCAAGCACAATCAGTTTACCACGGCCCACAAGTTTCCCATTGGCCAAGATGTCCAATTCTTCCCCCACATTTTTGTCCAGTTCCACGACCGTTCCTTCAGTGAGCATTAGAACATCTTTAATAAACATAGTCGTTCGCCCGAGTTCAATGGTTAGTTGGAGTGTGACATCTAAGAGTAAATTTAAATTCGCAGTATTGCTATTGGATCCTGATTGGTTTTTTTGGGAAGATTTAGAAGGTGTGGGTGTAGAGCTCGGACCAAGGGCTGCGGCAATATCAGCAAAACTCGGACCATCATCACCACCAATGCTTGGACCACTTCCGACCAGAGCATCCAAATCATCGAGTCCCCCGCCACCACTACCACCGCCACTGGAAGGTGCAGCTCCCCCGCCACCACCAAAACCGCCAAGCAATGCGTCTATGTCTTCTTGTGATAATGAACCTTCACCCATAGGGAACCCTCTTTATAACCTTACTGTCGGAGAAATAAAAAATCCTTCCTTGAAAAAAAATAAAACATTCATTTTTTGTTCATTATGTCCAATCCCACCAATTCCCTGGATTTCTTTCGGGCCAAAGAACTACTTCTCACTGAGATTGGAAACACTGGATACGAATTTTTAACCGAAAAAGATGAATTGCTCTTTAGAATGTCTCTACCAGATCCAGGAAAAGAGAGATTATTCGAAGCCATTGGTGTCATCAGAAATTATATTGAAAACTTTCGAATATACAATTTCGAAAATGGCTACTTTAGCATTCAAGGATTAAGCGATAACCTATTTGAACCGGAAAAAAATATCAGTGGAAAGATCCGATTTCGATTTTCCTATTCGGCAAGTGTATTAAAATTTGAATCTTCCAAACGTGGTGATTATTCTTTAAAAGAAGTCCAAACTTGCCTTGCTCTATATCGATTTTTTTTAGGAACCAAAAATCAAAAACGTGACCCTAAAGAAATTTTATCAAAGTTAGGTGTTGAAGTGTATGATCCAATGGAAGAAAAAACCAAAGGAACTTCACTTTCCTTAGATTCAGTCTACGGATATGAAGGCGTCAAAGAACAAATCATGGAAAGCCTAGTGATGCCAATACTGCAACCAGGTCCTTTTCGTGAGATTACGAAACTAACAAGGAAAATACCGGGCTCGATTCTCCCTAGGGCTGTTTTGTTCGAAGGAGATCCAGGAGTTGGAAAAACGACAATGGCAAAAATTGCCGCAAGTGTAGCCATGGTTCCTATGGTTTATGTTCCCATTGAATCCATACTCAGTAAATATTATGGTGAATCTTCGCAAAACTTAGCACTTGTTTTTGATGCCGCATCCCTATTTGAAAAATCCATGTTGTTTTTGGATGAAATTGATTCCCTTGCCACTTCCAGAGAAGATGGACTTTTTGAAGCCACAAGAAATTTACTAAGTGTCTTGTTACGCAAGTTAGACGGCTTTGCCGACAAAGGAAATGTGATAACGATTGGGGCGACAAATAGAAAAAACGATCTAGATCCTGCACTTCTTTCTCGTTTTGATAGAAAGATATTCTTTCCCTTGCCAAACGAAAAAGAAAGAGCTCAAATCCTCGAAGGTTATGCTAAACATCTGACTTACGAAGAGAGACTAAGGATATCCCTAAAATTGGAAGGGGCATCGGGAAGGAATTTAAAAGACTTCTGTGATTATGTCGAACGAAGGTGGATTACGAGACATATAGCGAATTTGGCTACAATAATTGCCCCTGATCCTAGTTTTTATACAGAAATCTTGTCCGATTTTCGCTGGAAATAACAAATTTGTTTAAATTCGTCAATCTTGGCTAAGAAATTCCGATAATTCCAATAGGATATTACTTTACGGTTACCTACCGTTCAAGGGTATCCTCAATTTAACCGTTTTAGGATGACTCGGACATGAAACTATTAAAATTTGTTCCTATACTTTTCCTCTCTATTAGCTTATTCGCACAAGCTGAGACTGGAAATACACAGACAGGCGTTGAATCAAGCCAAGAGGGAAAATCCATCTCAGTCACAGAAGCTGAGTTAGATGGAAATATCTCAGAAGTCAATAAAAAGTTAACAAGACACACTGTACTTTTTAAAATGAAAGTTCGTACTCTTCCGCATAAAACTGTTCTTTTCAAAGGCAAACCAAGCCAAGACGGGGAAAGATGTGAAGTGGCAAAAGACCAAGAAAGCAAAGACAACACTTGCATGCACTTAGAAGTTTTTGACTTTGTTGGTTCTGAGATTGGAAAATCGGCGTACAACATTGGAGCTTTGTCAAAGAAAATTGAACTTTTCTTTGAAGGTGCAAACAATGCAGATCCAGATCCAAGGAAAGAACAACCACGTAATTTAACAAAAGTTAGAACTTACGTTTATCAAAACAATTTTCTCTTAGAAGATAAAGTTATATCTGTGATTGCAGATACGGCACCTAACGGAACCCCTGCTCACAATGAAAAAATAGAATTATTTTACCAACATGATGGATTCCCAGATTGGGGAACTCCAGAAACTCCTTCAGAAAAAGGTGTAGGAAAATATATTTTAGCAAATGTGGAAAATACAAAAACGAATCCGATTCGAAACAATTTCAAGAAATCCTTCTATTTCAAAAATCTTGACTACTTCGATAAACTTTTCACAAAAGTTTTTGATTACAATGATAGAGATTCCAACAAACATTACAAAAAGAATGTGGAAGCTCTGAAAAACTCACTTAAATATTAAGAACCCGAAAGGTTCTTCTTTGAACTTCCTTAAGAACTGTCCGAATTGTTCTACAACGCTTCGGTTCCCTGCAAGTCAGGGAACCGTTCTTGTTCGGTGCCCAGTTTGTTCTCACAGATTCCAATTTAATTCAGAAATAGATTTTGATTTTACTACAGAAGAAAAATCAATTCCTTCCTTTCAATTCAATCCAAGTAAACAAGAATATATTAATTTACTAAAAGATCTTTTATACGCACCTATAGACTTTCTCAAATCGAAAATTGGTCCGAAAGAATCCTATCAAAAATCGAAAATAACCTTTTGGAAATCTCCCAAACGAATCGCTGAAATACTATTAATACTGATTCTATTACTTTATATATTTCGGGGAAATTTTGAAAGTCCCTCCAAGGAGCAAATCATAGAAAATGCGGAGGAACAAAAGTCAGATCCATTCCAAGCGCCTGTGGAAGAAGACAAACCAAATTTACCTATCGACCCAATCGAACCAAGCATCAACATTTAAAAAATGAATTGGGTTGTACTTACATCGCAGGACAAAGTCGATGGAAAGTTCATACAGATAAAAGGCCCGAGCCAAATTCATGTCAAAAACATTTTACATAAAACATTAGGTGAGACTCTCAAAGTAATATTGCCCGATCAAAAAAAAGGAATATATAGAATACTCCAGATCAGTGATGAAAGTATAGATTTAGAAGAATTAACCTTAGAAAACATAACAAAGACACAACACTTACAAAATACAGAAATTATATTTTCTTTACCGAGGCCACAAACTGGCAAAAAAATTCTATTTTTATGCGGATGTTATGGTGTGGGTAAACTCACATTTATTTTTCCCTATCATAAAAATAAAGAATACTTAACCTCACCGCTGTATAATGGAAAGGAAATGGAAGAAATCTATCTAGGTATGTCACAGTCAGGAAATCCTTATTCGACTGAGATCAATTATATAGAATCCTTTCCAAAATTTCTAAATGAGTTCCCCTTTAAAAATGCCTATGTATTGCATCCGAACCAAAAACAAATTCAAAGTTTTAAAGAGGATATTTCCATTTCATGGGAAAAAGAAATATTTCCCAAATTTATCTTTGGGCCAGAATCTGGATTTTTGGAAAAGGAGATTAATGAATTTGAATCTTTAGGGGCTAAAATTGTAGGATTAGGAAATGTAATCCTCAGAACCGAACATGCGTTTCATGCCTTACTTCACCAAACGAACACTTGGTTAGAAACTGATTCCACCTGAAACTAAAAATCGCAATTCGTCTGTAGAAACAAAAGTCTTTTCACTCGAATCCAAATAGTATTTTCTATAATTTTGAACCCTTAACATTAAAGGCCCAAAGGATTTTGAGAGTTCAGCCGCGCCTTGTGCATTTTCATCAATTTCGAAAGCCTTACCCTGCCCATCATATCCTTTTCTAGTATAAAAGAAAGACAACTGAAACGAAGAACCGAGCGGGATATAGGCGGCGGCAAACACTCTCTTTTTATCCTTTCCACCATAATCTTCCACTGCGAATTCAAAACCCAAATGAAAGAAATTTATATAAAGAGTATGATAGTATCCTCTGACCGTTGTATTTGGTTGATTTTGCAATTGTTCGTATTTGGGTCGCATAGGAGCGCCTGTGGGAAAACTTTGGAAACGTTCAATTTCATAAAAACTATCAAAATACATGGGAGTATAATTTCCCGTCATTTGTCGAAACTCTGGCTTAAAGATTATATTTAAATCTTTAGTTCCCAGACGCATCATGGACCCATAGTGAGTGCCTGACGAATTGTCCAAAGTCTTTATACGGTTATAATCTAAGTAAGGCGTAAATTCAAGGAATGGCAAATTTAACAATCTATATTCTAAATCAAAACCTTCTATGCTCACTCTTGTGACTTCTGTGGTTTTTGGGTTATCGAGATTTGTTTGGGTGACGGGAGAGCCATTGGTATTGTAACTTAAAGTCACAGGTGCCGCTTTGTCCCAGGCATTTGTATAACCTAGCGTCAAACGATTGTACCATGGATCATTGTCAGCAATCTCCATTCTAGAATCTTTATTGATAGGTCGAATTTCCTTTTCTTTTTTTTCCTTATTTTTGGAATCTTCTCCTAACTCTTCTTCGACGCTTTTTCTACCAGCATCATCTAAAACGTTACCACGAATATTTAGAAAATAAACACCACCAGTCTGATCGCTAAAGAATGAAAACACTTTCCGACCAATTGCTAAAGGTTTAATATATACGCGTGCTACATTCACGTCGAATGTGGAAACCGCATTGGAAAAATATTGAACTCCTCCATAATCAGAATTAAAATCGGCAACAACGGAAGGATTGTATGCATCATATCGAGATGATGATTGGTATTTATTAACAATGGTTCCATGGCCGATATACCCATCTATCACCTTACCCGCATAAGCCGAATAAGTGATTTTTCCCGGGACTTGTTGGTTATAAGTTCCATAAGATATATAATTTAATAATCGAAAATAATCAGCCCTACTATTATAATCTATATCGCGAATCTGTCCTGATTTTGCTCCATCTTTTAATGGCTCACGATCCAAGAGTAAAATGTTAAGCGGTAAAGAAAAAGAATATCCAAATTTAGATCCATGATTGTAGGTAAAATTGGGCGAAACGTAACCATAATAATCACCCTTGAAACTTGTAGCACCAGCATCAAATTGTAAGGCGGACGGGCGTCTCGTTTCCGTTCCTGAGGGAATCCATACTTGACCCATAAGAGTTTGTACAAAAAAAACATTGCCTACCAAAAGGAGGAAAAATGAGATTTGTTTCATGGGATTCCGTAATAGTATCGAATGTTTGGAGTTTGAAAATAAGAATTTTAACTGAAGGCAAAGATGTATCCGTTAAATTGATTTTTTATTCTAATTTAGCGAATTTATGTTGGACATTCAAGATACTTCGCTCTGAATTGACAGAATAGCTAGAGGAGTGCCATTTATGCCACGAGAATATAAAACAGAGACCATCGCCCTTCACGGCGGCCAAGAACCGGACCCGACGACGACATCCAGGGCAGTTCCTATTTACCAAACAACTTCCTATGTTTTTAAAGACACAGACCATGCCGCTCGTCTCTTTGGCCTGCAAGAATTTGGAAATATCTATACTCGTCTGATGAATCCGACAACCGATGTTTTGGAAAAACGAGTGGCAGCTTTAGAAGGTGGTGTCGCAGCACTCGCTACAGCATCTGGGCAATCAGCTGAAATGTTAGCATTATTGAATATTGTGGAAACGGGTCAGGAAATTGTGGCATCTTCTTCTTTATATGGTGGCACTTACAATTTACTGCATTATACTTTTCCAAAACTTGGGATCAAGGTTCATTTTGTGGACCAATCAAATCCAGAAAACTTTCGTAAGGCGGTAAATGATAAAACCAGAGCCTTCTATGCGGAAACTCTGGGAAATCCAAAATTAGATACTTTGGATATTGAAGCCGTTGCCAAAATTGCAAATGAGGTGGGTGTGCCGCTTGTGATTGATAACACTATGCCTTCACCTTACCTAGTAAATCCGATAAAACACGGAGCAAACATAGTGGTTCATTCCTTAACCAAATTTTTAGGCGGTCATGGAACATCCATTGGTGGGATAATAATTGATGGCGGAAATTTCAATTGGGGAAATGGAAAATTTAAAAATTTTACAGAGCCTGATCCGTCCTACCACGGTTTAAAATTTTGGGATGTCTTTGGAAAATTTGAGCCTTTCGGTGGAGTGAATATTGCCTTTATTCTCAAAGCCAGAGTACAAGGATTACGTGACTTGGGACCTGCGATTTCGCCATTCAATGCTTGGCAAATATTACAAGGTGTAGAAACCCTTCCCCTAAGAATGGAGAAACATTCAACAAACGCACTTAAGGTGGCTGAATTTTTGAGCAAACATCCGAAAATTGAATGGGTGAATTATCCTGGCCTATCTACAGATAAAAATTATGCAACGGCAAAAAAATACCACAGTCGTGGTTTATTTGGTGCCATTGTTGGTTTTGAAATCAAGGGTGGAGTGGCAACTGCGAAGAAATTTATTGATAGTCTGGAATTGTTTAGTCTTCTTGCTAACATAGGTGATGCGAAGTCTTTAGCGATTCATCCGGCTTCCACAACGCACCAACAATTAACTGCCACGGAACAAGTTTCTGCAGGTGTGACTCCAGGATTCGTTAGACTTTCTGTCGGCCTAGAACATATCGATGACATTATTGTAGACTTGGACGAGGCATTGAAAAAAATCTGATCTAACGAGATTGGAAATGCCTACGACTGAAAACTTTGATCCACATTTAGAGCCCCAGTCCGTAGGCATTGTTGAGACAAAACTTCTCACTCTGCCATCCCTCACTCTGGATAATGGGGAAACCATCATTCCCCTAGAAATCGCCTATGAAACCTATGGCACGTTATCTCAAAACAAAGACAATGCCATCTTAGTTTGCCATGCACTTTCAGGAGATGCCCATGCCGCAGGATTTCATGAAGGGGATAAAAAACCTGGGTATTGGGATTTTTATATTGGTCCCGGAAAAGCATTTGATACAAACAAATATTTTATCATTTCCAGTAATGTGATTGGGGGATGCAAGGGATCCAGTGGTCCCCTTTCCATCAATGGAAAAACAGGAAAACCGTTTCAGTCTGCATTTCCTTTTGTCTCTATAGCCGATATGGTGAATGCGCAAGAAAAACTTGTCTCTCATTTTGGGATCAAACAACTGTTTGCCGTTGCCGGTGGATCAATGGGAGGAATGCAAGCATTACAATGGTCAGTTGCCTATCCGGATCGATTAAAAAACTGTATCATTATGGCATCAACTTCAGAACATTCTGCCCAACAAATTGCCTTTAATGAAGTAGGAAGACAAGCCATTCTTTCTGATGCAAATTATAATAATGGAATATACGATCATACAAATAAACCTTCAAAAGGTTTAGCCCTTGCTCGGATGGTCGGTCATATCACCTACCTGTCGGACGAAATGATGCGGGATAAATTTGGTAGAAAACCTCCCAAGGGAAACATCCAGTCGGCTGATTTTGCCGTCGGTTCTTATCTAATTTATCAAGGTGAAAGTTTTGTAGATAGATTTGATGCGAATTCCTATATTTATGTTACAAAAGCACTGGATCATTATAGTCTTGGGACTGGAAAAGAACTTACAAAAGCTTTATCAGATGTTAAATGCAGATATTTAGTAGTAGCCTACACTTCTGACTGGTTGTATCCGCCTTACCAATCGGAAGAAATAGTTAAATCTTTAGAAGTGAATGGAATCCCTGTTAGTTTCGTTGAATTAAATAATCCGGCAGGTCATGATAGTTTTTTATTACCAAGTAAAGAACAGGATTCTATCTTGAGTGATTTTTTATCCTCAACTGATGAAGGATATATCAGCGTATGAACGTAGCCGCGCAAAAAACCTTTTTGGATATAGACCTTACACATCGACCTGATATTTCCTATATCGCTAAGTTAATCCAACCAGGGGAAAGAGTTTTGGATTTGGGATGTGGTTTCGGTGAACTCATGTTACTTTTAAAAAGACAGGGCGTGCGAGTGCAAGGTATTGAAAAAGATGACTCTTGTGTCATACAGTGCGTCAAACGAGGATTATATGTTCACCATGGTGATATTGATGATGGATTAAAACATCACCTTGATAAAAGTTTCCATTATGTCATTCTAAATCAGACCATACAACAGACATTAAATCCTGGCCAAATTGTAAAGGAATGCCTACGTATTGGCAAAAAAGTAATCATTGTATTCCCCAATTTTTCCCATTGGCAAATTCGATTTTCTATATTACTAAGTGGAAAGACGCCTGTTACAGATCTTATGCCATTTCATTGGTATGATACTCCAAACTTACATTATTTATCGGCGAAAGACTTTGCGGATTTTTGCGATGTCGAGAAGATTAGAGTCTTAAAAACAGCTTCTTTTAATCAAAAAAAGGAAATCAAATTTTGGCCCAATTTTTTTGCCACGCTGACTTTGTTTGTCATTGAATCTAAATAAGTGAAATGTTTACACAAAAAAGCCCGAAGAAATCCTCGGGCTTTTTAGCTGTACGGCGATATTTTGTATCTAAAGAGATTATCGCAATTAACTCAAAATCCTAAAGGGAAATCCAAAACATTTTTAAAAAAAGTATCGATTCTATTTGTCATACTTCACATAACAATCTTACTTTTTTTAATAATTCATAAAAAAAGACTTAAGTAGAAATAAATTTATATAGCAAAATTTAATACAATTAAGAGCATTGAAAATGTTTTTCTCAAACCCTGCGATAATTACCTTTTAAACAATGAATCTATGTTTCTATCGTTATCATTTATTGATTTTTCTATTGTGTTTTCACACAAACATATTTGCGAAAGAAATAACAACAGATCAAAGATCAAACTTTAGTCCACAAATCTTAAAAGTATACTGGGAGAATGATGTCTTTTTACTTTCAGATCGTGAATATACAAACGGGGGAAAAATAGAATACGGAAGGTATGCAAAAACATATGCTCCCTCTGCTCTATTATTTCTTGGCTTAGAGACATTGATTCCTGGATTGCAAAATCCAAAGCAAGAGTATACAGGGGTATCACTCACGCATAACATCAATACTCCGTTAAATTTATATGCGTCTGACATTGCTTATGGGGAGAGACCCTACTCTTCGTATGGTTTGATATCCAATAATTCCACATACACATTTGATAAAAGTTCACTTTCATTCGAAATATCTTTAGGGCAAATGGGACCAGCCGCTCAAGGAAAATACTTCCAAGGAGTCATACACAAATTAACCAACTCACCTCTGCCACAAGGTTGGGATAACCAAATTGGACAGAAAAATCTCTACCAATTCAATACGGATTGGAAATATTTTTGGATTCCCAATTTAGGAATACAAACATCTGTTTTACTGGGGAATCTTGATACGTCTGTAACTATTGGTCCAATTTTTCGTTATGGTCACATCACATCGCCAGTTTCTCACGGTATGAATATAAACGATTTTACGCCGGCATACAATTCAGACGAAACAGAATATTACTTTTTCATTCGCCCGAGTTTCAAACACCAAAGTATCAATGGGACTCTAGGTAATTCGGATAAAACTCAATTGAATGGATTGTATTCACCTGGTTCTTCGGATTCGTTATTATTTAACGAAGGTAAAGTGACGATTCTTGGTGAACCTATGTACAATTCTATATTTGAAGAACGATCTTCGTCAACGATGACAAGGTTTTTGGTGTATCAAAATTTTGTGGCACCTGAAAATTCTTTCGCGATGAATTTTTTGATTTTTAATACAATATTTAATGGAGCCACAGTTCCAGACAATGGATTAAAATTGGCCTTACTTCAAACATTAGCAAGTCCCGATTTTGATTCTGCCAAATACCCTGGGCTTGGCTATTTTTTGTATGATACTTTATTTCGCGATCAAAGTAAGGGAATTTCTGTTTTTTCTAAACTACTAGCTTTTCAATATTTTTATTCCAATGGTGTGACAGATGAGGAATCTAGACTTGCAACCATTTTGCTTTTAAGTAACGAACAAAATGCGAAATCGGCCTATCATGTAGATTTACAAAGAATGCAAGGCAAATTATCTACTGGTTTTGTTTACCAAAGCCCGACTTGGTTTTTCCAATTGGGGCTAGAATTGAGCACTTTGGAATATAGAGCGCCGGAAGGCGTATACCCTATTCATCGTTATACGACGGTTCAGATTGGAAGAAAGTTTTAATAAATTGTAGGCTGATAGGAACTTGCATCTCGACATTTTTGACGAGCTTCAAAAAGACGAAGACAATCCAAAAGAATTAAATTAATGAAATCCTGCTTTTTATCTTGAGTTTCAGAATTTTCTAAAGCAACAGAATTTAAATAAAAACTTCCCCCACAAATTGAAGCCTCTTCGTTTGCTACCAATTCTGCTTTACATTTTGCTTTTTTACTTCCTGGTCTACAGTTTATAAAGATCATTATAAGAAATGATGCAAAGAAAATTTTATTCATATACTTTTCCTTATCATTCTCACTACTTTCGTTCTCCGCATCTATGATATAACAAAACTACTTCATAAATAAAATCATATTACAAATTTAATTTTTCAAATCATTGGCCTAATTTAAAATCATATCTACCGAATACGAGAGTTAATGACTGATTTTTTATCACAGGATTTTTAGTTTTCTATATTGATTGCACATTGTAGCAAGAATGCATCGCCGATACTTTACATTGTTTCCGCAAAAAAATTAGCCTCTCTTGATGAATTTCTAATTCTATTTGCAGACGAGTATGCTGTCATCGCACCAACACAGCCATCATCATTGTTTAAAACAAATTTATTGTTATGGTAGCACCGTTCTCGTTCAGTTCGGCAATCAAATGTTAAAAGAATCATTATTTCAAAAATAATTTGAAGAAATTTCAAATATAACGGTTATTAGTTCTGCTAATTCCAAATTTAATTATAAGTTGTTTCATTTCTTATCCTATTTCCATTTAGATCTTACATTTTTTTGCCATAAAAAACAAGACTTTTATATAACATTCGCTATGCCAATAGAAGAAAAACCGAAATCAGTGAATTCCGCATAACTTATATTTTATTTATTGGAAATAAATTTCAAATAAATCACCAAACCAATATCCCATTGATTATATTTTCACATTGATCCTTTCTTGTTGAAAATTCAGCATCAGGAAAAAAGATCTCGATTATTTCTAATTGATTTCCAATTAAACATTTTAAGTTTTTGAATTTTTCATATTTGCAATCAATATTTCGTCTCGGTACTTTTGTCCATGCATTAACAAGTTTACCCTCTGGGATGTAAAAAGATGTGTATACGTTAGCGCATAAATTTAGAATATTATAAATTGATCCATTATCATCGTCATAACTGCCGTAATAAAGGTAATCATTGATTTGCCGAGTTGCTATAAAATTATTGCTAGATGTTGACAGAATTAAAAAGAAAGCAGTTAATCTTTTTTGTTCTTTAAGTGCATCTTCATATTCATTTCGAGGTACAAATCCACTTTCATAACATGAAGTGAACAAAGTGAAGATTATTGTGATGCAAAATTTATTAAGATTCTTGGTGAAAAACATTCTAGTGTATCAACTTTTAATCTAATTTTTGATTAGCAAGGGCAGAAAGATTCTGTTCGAAGAAAAAGTAAATATTCCCATCATTACTTTTGTTAAATGCTATATGCATTCAAAAAAATACAACATAATTTTCAATTCTACTAGTGTTGCTATCTTATAAAAAAAACTTACTGTTTGACCAGATTCAATTCGTAGATTCGAATCATTTTTATTTCGTATACCAATAAAACCATTTCCAACCTTTTAATTACTTAGTATATTTTCCCAATATTCAATATAGCCACCGAAACCATATTCACCCGGTTTTTCATAAATGAAGAAATTCTTCCTTAATCTACAAATTAGTATATTAAAAAGAACTATGTATTTTTTTAATTTTCTTAAATTTTTGTAAATTAATTTTAGTGAAATTATATAAATATAAAATAAATTATTTACATTTTTTACGAGTTATACGATACACATGAGATGGACTTACGCATTAATAAGCGAATTCCCTTAAACAAATTTCATATTATAAAATTTTCATTACATTTCTCAATATTCTTTATGCCATATTTAATATATTCAGAAAATATACTTTTAAAAAATGGACAAACTTTAAAAGGGAAAATAACGGATCAGAATTCTATAAACATTTTCATTAAAAAAGAGGATGGAAGTATTTTAATAATATCTAAAACGCAAATTTTGAAAGTCATCTATCATGATGCATCAACCGAAGAGATGGAAAAAATCCGTTTAGCAGAACAACAGAAACTGATGGATAAACGAAAACAGGAAGAAGAAAAACACAAACTTGACCAAAAGGTTGAAATTCTCGGTGAGCAAAATAAAGGATCTCAAACGAAAGGTATTTTATACGATTATAAAATCCCATCAAAATTCCTAGAAAATTCAGATAATAAGTATTCCTATTTATGGAGATCGGCTCTCATTCCCGGCTGGGGGCAATATTACAAAAATCAAAAAACGAATTCAGCGTTTTTCTTTTTAAGTTTTTTAGTAAGTGCAGGAGCATTATTCAATTATGATTCCAAATACCATTCGACAAAATCAGATTTAAATTCGCAAGAATCCTACTTCCTTTTCTCTACAGGCGGTATTACGGATTTATTTTTCTATAATGAAATTCAAAATACGCGTCAAGAGCTTCATACTAACGGTCGTATAGCTTCAAATCTATCAGTTGTAATGTTGACAATATATTTGTTAAATCTTTTCGATGCATATAATTGGAAATCATCAGAAATATCATCAAAACGAAGTTCTCTAGATTCAAAAAGTGAAACTGGAATTAGTTTCCATCAAACAATTATCGGGGATCGAAAAGAAAATCAATTCTTACTACAGTATCAATGGAGGTTTTAATATGAAATGGTTTATATCTTTTGTAATGTTTTTACAAATCGTATCTTGTCGTTATAATGATGACGAATCAAAGTTGCCTGAAGGCAAATTATTATTTCTTCCTAACGGGATTATTTCTGCTTTGAATGCAGCGGCCGGTTATTGCGTAATCGGTATTAGTAAAGTGAATGATTGTAAATTATAAATAGGGTGAGTAATGGAAAAATTTCATTTAACAATAATTAGATGTATAATTGCAGGTATGGCATTTATGCTAGGTTGTTTGACCATGGGATTATTAGCAGTTACGATTTCCGGTACAGTAAAATCGTGGAGTGACGGCGATAGACTGACTGCCAATGATTTGAATACAACCATTGAAAGCCTTAAAACAGCAATTGAGTCAATTCCAAATTGGACAAAAAATGGAACGACTGCTGTATACAATGATGGCAGTGTAACAATAAACGGAAAAATTTCTTCTTCAGTCCTTGGTACTTATTGCGGATTATCCGTTAGTACGACAGGTAACGTTGGAGGTTATGCTGCGGCCAAAGCCTTATGTGTAACAGCATGTGGAAATTCAAATGCACATATGTGTTCGGGACACGAAATTGCAATCAGCCAACAACTCGGCATAAATGTAGGGACAAATGCATGGTTCGCAAGCTATGTAAGAGCTACCATTGGAGCCCAAGATGTGAATGACTGTGGCACTGGTTTTAATTCGGCTTTGGCATCCGATGGAGCACTAGTAATTGCTTCAGGTAGTGGAGTCCAAGATTCTCCTTGCAATGTGTCTCGCCCTATTGCTTGTTGTTTCTGAATTAAAATTGTAGAAGGGAATAAAAAAATAAGTTTGAATCCGTTTCGGTAGATCTATATTATTAATTCCTAAAGTTTCTAAAAATAAAGGAGTAATTAGTATTAGTTTATCTTCCGCTGTTTCTTCATTAACATTATATTTATATATTTTGCCTGAAGCACAATTTGGAAATATAAAACTTAGCAGAATGAAAAGAATTATGAGTGATAATTTGGACATTTCTGCAGACTCCCTGTTACTCTAACAGAGAATTTATTTTTTCTAAGAATGTCAATAGGAACTCTAAATTACTTTTAAACTTTTTGCGATAAAGTTCAATATAAAGGTATCTAGGATATCCCACCTAATCTCTCCATTCTATTCCGCACAAATCCTCTATTTTCCCCTCAGAACCTAACACTTCTGACTCAAAAATAGGCTCTCCCCACCTTTCCCCTTCTCCAATCCTTTCCCAAAGTAGTAAAATCTCTACA